>Ga0207879_100169_pt1 | contig 36524 bp, 27 predicted proteins | sample LinPmetageLP24_FD_184045 | JGI IMG/M metagenome (GOLD analysis project Ga0207879, IMG submission 184045) | Marine viral communities from the Pacific Ocean - LP-24 (SPAdes) | ecosystem: Environmental > Aquatic > Marine > Oceanic | place: Pacific Ocean | collected 2009-08-30 | reverse complement strand
CAAGGGTTATTTATAAAGCTCGCAAAGCCTCCTTAAAATAAAGAGTTATTTACAGCTTGCGATGCGATGCGATGCGAGGCCTTGATACTAGGCCGAAATAGGTAACTAAAGCGATGAGAGCTAGCCAAGCCTTGGCAATTAGAGTAGTTATAAGGACCTAGAAATCCCCCCTCAATAGAATTATTATTTATACCGATTATTACTTCTTTACAGAATTGAGTTGGTAGATATTGCAAGTAAAGATTATAAGTAAGCTTATATGAAATAACATACTCGCGAGGTATACTTGGTTATAATTTGCTAATCGGAAGTTGCCTTTGATTTGTTAGTAGTAGCATAATATCAAGATCTAATGATAAAGGAGATTAAAGCTTTGAATGCATATTTGCAATAGCAAATAAATAACTTAGAAAGAGGTCTCCGATACATTCTCATAAACTTGCAATTAGCTAAGATTTATATCTTCATTAACGGATCTTTCGCCAACAACAAGGACTTGAGCTCTTAGATCGAGTTTGTGTTAGTTATTAGCATCGAATCGGAGGGGATTGCGGAATTTACCTTAACTAGAAATATCATACACATAAGTTCAATGAAATGCAAGAAGGTAACTTGTGCTATGCTTGCTTTAAAGCTGTATGCTATAATAGCAAGAATTAATATATTAATTGCATTATCAAACATTATCAACATGATAACTAACAAACTTAAAATTAGGCAATTGCTAATAATTATTTGTATCAATTCTTTTTTGCTTTACAAGTGTATCATTAAGCTTGGTACAATAAAAGAAAAACGTTTAATAATTAACATTATATTAATTTGTTAATTATATAAATATCAAGAATTTATAAAAATACGATAGATTAATGAAACAAGTAATCCTGCTAACGCAATAACAAAAGCCAACTTTAATAAAACTTTGCAAAGGTTTATTAACATTAATAAGTTAAATATGAAGATGGAAGGATAAGTCCAGCAATTTACTAACGCCGATTTGGATAAGTAATGGAGGAGGTTTTTATGCTTGCTTATTTTTTTATATTAGATCTTTTTATATATTTCCTTATAACACTTATTTACATATTTCAAATTTGTATTTTTCACGGGAGTAAGAATCAAGAGGTGACGGAAAAAACGGTTTTTCATTTAGATTTTTACCTTCTAATTTAAAACACTAATAAGGTAATTTTGCAACAATATCTTAATAAGAACCTAGTCGCTAATTTCATTATAAGGGGTTACTTTTGTATGGGAGTATAGAAAAGATGTTGTCACAAAGAATCAACTTGCGAAATTAATTTGAAATAAAGCCTCAAGCATCATTCCCATAAATGTTACCGGCCTTAAGAATAGGGGCGGCGATAGCAGCAGCGGCTTCAGCGGAGGTTCTTATTTTAGCCTTTTTCTTATCATTATCTTCCTCCTTAATAGCATTAATAACTATAAAATAACTAGCGCTATTGCGCTTTTTGATTCATTCATCACTATCATTTTTCTTCTTTTGCTTCTTATTAGTCAAGAGCCGGAGGGGGGCCAGAGGAGTTGCAACGATAACAGCAGCAGCAGCAAGCGTAATAGTAGAAAGAATTTGCTTCAACATTTCCTTCATTTTTTACAAAACTTTTATTTAGCAAAAAGAAATAAAGGAAAACTTACAAAATTGTTAGTCTCGAGAGCTGTGATGCGGTGATAAAGGATCTTGATTTCGCTCAAAAGGGTAGCATTAACATTTTTAGGAGTTTTCAATCTAACTACGCTAACAAATTTGATGTTAATAAGGTTTATAATAACAGCAATGATATCTTTTTAGCTGCTAGCAAGAATTGCATTAACAAAAGCATTATACTTTAATGCAATAAAGTTTGAAAGCTATAGCAATTATTAACATTAAATCCGAATTGGGAGGGTAGCAAATAAGTTACGAAGCAAAAAAGAAATTAAGGGTATTTACTAAGATACAACTTCCTTTCTTATTAATGCAATACAAGTAACGCTTGGACTTGATATTATTAAAGCAATGATTATAATTCATGTTGGTTTTAAAGGCGTTTACATATCGCATGTATAAATAGCGGTATAAGGCGACAAAAACTTTGGAAAAGATTGATGCAAGCATTGTTTGTATTAGCAAAAATTTTATATCATTAAGCCATTATCTTCAACAAAAAATATTTACTTATGAAGTGCTTGATTAATTTGATATGAATTGCAAAAATCAAGCAATTAGCAAAGATTTGTTTTTGGCGAAAATCAAGCTTATACTTACAAATGTAATTGTTATTATTATTACTAAGGGAAAAATCAAGAATTCTAAAGGGGAAGGCATTATATATACAATTCTTATAATAAGCAAATACAAAATCTTACCTAAATCGGGGAAGTTGCGAGGTATTTGCTTAATAATATTATTCCTCGCTTAGCATATCTTACTATTATTATTTGCTATTACGGCATCATTTGTTTCTACTACATCATAACATTTTTACACCACTATCAATAACGTATCAAGCTATTATTCTTTCTTAATTGCATGTTATTATAAAAAGAAATCATTACGTTAAAGCTTCAAAGTTATTTGTTATTTTTCTTCCATTATTTGGCATAATTATTTGCTTAAAAGCTTAAGGGGTACTAAAGGGGAATCGAATAGCTTGCAGCTACAGTTTCTTTTAGAAAAAATGTATTATTTCTTTTATATGATTTATTTTATACTTAATCTATTATTCTTATCTCACACTCTTTTATATTTTCATTTAATTGTTACATGTTAAAATACGTTGTATTTTTAAAAGTAATTTTACTGATGTTGATTCACAAGACCTATACTAAGTGTTTGATATATTCATGCTAAAAGCCGGCTGGTAGCTGGAAGGGTTTTAGGGGAGTTACAATTACAAGTATAAATCCTTTTCCTTCTCGCATTCCCTTGGCTAAATAACCTGAATATACTAAACTACTATTACACTTGTTTTTGCTACTTTTATTATCTTTGTGATATCACATACTGATGCAAACTCACAATGTTAAAATATATTATATTTTTAAAAGTAATTTTGCTAATATTAATTCACAAAACCTATACCAAGTATTTAATATATCCACGCTAAAAGCCAGCTAGTAGCTAGAAGGGTTTCAAGAGGGTTACAACTATAGGTATAAATCCTTTACCTTCTCGTACTCCCTTAGCTAGACAACCAAAATATATTGAATAACTAATTGCACTTGTTTTGCTACTTTTACTATCTTTGTAATATCACATACCGGTGCAAACCCACAGAAGTCTTACACAGGAATCTTAAAAAGCGTATAAAATTTCCAAACCTCGTTCACTGGGCTTAATCACCTGATTTAAACCTAATTAAGGCTATTTTAACTATAATCAAATAACGAGTACAACGTAAAATCTTCGATACAAAGGACGAAATAAAAGAGGCCCTCTAGAAAAAGTAGGATTGAATCACGATATAAGAGATACGAGACTGTATCGCTGACTTATTTAGACGATATAATTTAATAGCAAAACTAAGTGGGAACCCTATTAGAAGTAATAAATAATATTATTATTATGCAATATAGTCATTTAGTCGTAGAATTAACCTTTTAGATCACCCTCGATTCTTAGTGGTGATGACTAATCCGTACAGAAATCTGACAGCCACTGTTGGCTGCTGGTACGGGATTAATTATTAAGAAGATTTATGAGTTTAGAACGGATTTTACGATTACACTGTTCACGAACTACTACCATATGAGACTAGACCATTGGACAAAACGAGCTGGGGACGGGAGTGACACGTGGAAGAGCGATCAGATGACAGACAGCTGGATCACTGATTATAGTTATACTACCAGCAGCTGTCAAGATGTAACCCTGAGCCGACCCCAACGTAGTTTCAAGTGAAGGTTCGTTTTGATATCAGGCAAGTTTAGGCTTACCTTGGCTTTAGACAAAGTTCCAGAGAGTGAACTTGTGTTGCAAGTAAACAAACAGGCGAGACTGCTATGATGTCGGTACATACCAAGCCCGCCTTAAGCAAGCTCACGAAAAGGTTTTCAGCTATACATTGTTCGCACAGACCACCAAGAGCAGAAGCAAACAAGCTCCTGGTATAGAAACATAATGGCATCCGCTTCAGCCCGTGGCTGTATCTAGTGTTGAGCAATACATAGGTGATTTTGATTAGTCGGTACATTCGGCCCTCTATACCAGGAGCCAGGATGAAACAATTGATACTTACCGGGTCAGGAGTAATCCACTGGGCAACCATGGAAGCGAGAGAGGTCCTGCGACGACTAATTATATACTCAAATGAAACGCATATCAGCAGGCGAGCTTTCAAAACACTTCGACCTAGATATGAAAACAGAGTATACATAATGTTGCTTATTCTATGGGCGTCCAAAGACCGCAAATTGCACGTAATAACAGTAAACAAGGTCTAATCGGAAACTGTGGCGCTAGTAAGCGAAGCCTTGGCGGAATACACACAATTTTCCAGAGCGAATTTCAATGGTTGGATATAACCTCGAATGCCTGACGCAAGGAAGCACCAGCACCTCTAGAACGTCAGAGTGGTACCGAAGTAATCGGGATAATTCTACAGGTACCCTGATACACTAGTCCAAACATGAGTAAATACATTCGCCATGAAAAATCACAACGCAAACACCCTGTCGCGTCTAGTGCAGCCTCTCTAATCAAACCTCCCCTTGTGCCCATCGCTCCGAAGGAAAGGCCAGGTTGGAAAGGCCCAGGATTCGTCAAAAAAACACAGAAGCAGCCAGCAGTAAAGGTTGGACTTTCGAAGCCTGGAAACTTGGCCCCAGTCATCCAACAGCAATATCTTCCATTGCAACTCCAACAGTTGCTTCTCAACGTACTCCGAACGGCATTTCCGGTGTGCCAGGACTACGAGACCATCAAGCCTATACTACAGGAAATCCGACTAGCCATACATGACGGGAATTTCGAAAAGGCATTCTCCCGACCAGACCAGAGCGAGGCCTACGCAGTGAGATGGAGTTCCGTGAGGGCACTGTGCTGTGCTACTGTCATCCTGGAGATACTACAGGGTTTTTCGAAAGAGACCTGGGTCAACGATTTCCTCGACCATGCACATGACTCTGAAACCTCGCCGAGAGCAACCTGTCTTGGAGGAGGGGTCACAGAACTTCTGACTTTCGCAATGGTGGTTCGGCATATTCGACACCTGACCGGACTGCACAGCCAGGTCGATGGGCAGCATGTAACGGATGACGTCTCACATAACCAAGCCAGCTACACGCGAGGATTGGATCTTTATCTAGTGGACAGGGCGAATTGGGCCCCAGCGGTTTCGTCTCTAGAAAAAGAGCTCCTGGCACGTCCCGTACTTTCGAAATACGCCAGTCAATCTGCGATACTTAAAAATACGTCCTTTACCGCTTCAGATGATCTAAGAGTTTCGTTCCAGCAGTGCGATATTCTGGAAATTAGCCAGAAGGACCTTGCAGCTATCATCGGACAAGTACCAACTCTCACGACGTTATTCTTCACTCTTGGAGACCTTTGCACCACCTCAACTGCCAAAGCAGCAGCACTACTGCTCATGCTAACGCTCGAAGCGCCCAGAGATAGTCTTCTTCTCGTCGTAGACAGCGCCGAGTCCACGCATGATCTTGTCGCTGCCAACGAAGCTGGCAAGAAGCCCAAAAGGCATGGTATAAGCAACTTTTTGGACTTGGTGCTCATGCAAAAGCTGGATTCTGAAGCTGCAGATGGGGAAACCGTGTGGGAAGAGTTGATCAGAGATAGAAACCGACTGTTCAGGGTGGCGGACGGCCTCGGATTTCCACTTAGTTTAGATCATGTCAACTTCCAGCTCCACTTGTTCAAGAAGCGGTAGCTGAACACATGCCGAGTCACAAATGGACTGCATGCTTACAAAAAATGCGTGCCGTGGGGTTTCATCGAGGCGGCCAGAAGGATACATTTGGGGCACGCACCTATACAGTAGGATACTCTGGCTTTGACGGCATATTCGCGTGCAAAGTGAGTCCTCAATCCCGTAAAACATAGCTCGGGACACAATCTGCACATCCGAAAGACGAAGAAGATTCCAGAATTGGACCTGAGACTTATTTAAACTGCAAGATAGGTAGTAATTAGACTTACCCTGTGGAAGTCCTCAGCATATTGGGCGGTCTGTTGGGCACGAAACGCTATGTGGTTGAGCTCTGGGAACGGGACTGCTTGACGGCTTGATAAACACATTAAGCATTTAAGTATGCCTGCGAAATCCCGCAATCAAGCGCGATAAGGGCTTGCACTAGATTAGAGTCGGGCGCAACGTTCGAGATATGATAGTATTGGGAGGTTCAAACGCCAGCAAGGTCGCGCTGTTATAGATTTCTCTCAATTCACACAATTTACGGTGGTCATACTGAGTAATATACACGAGACAACTAACAGATCCTTGGTCGCATTTCTTGCTCCTTGGAACTTACATCATAGACGCAGGGAGGGATGCACTATTATTGAAATAGGAGCCGAGTATTAAAGGTTAAGAAGCGGTCGATACAGTGTTAATGCCAGACCAGTCCGTGAGAACTGCACGAATTTCCTGCCAATACTGGCCATGTCCACCAGCGTACTTCGCCTGCTTGAATGCTTCCCAGGAACACTCCCTCACACGTAGTTACTCCTTGTTGTAAGAAGAAGCGTTGCAGCGCTGTGATCGTTGATTCTTTGCTTCCAGGTAGCCATGGCTTCTTTCGTAGCGTCGACGTACTTGGGCCCTTGGCGATTGACTAATTTGCTTTACATCGCGAACTCCACGGCCTTGGACTTCGACACTGCTTGGCCCATCTGATAACGAAATGGGGCTTTGGGAACTGTATATGACGGAACATATCAGAGTTTCCTCTCTAAAGAAACCCGGCAATTAGTAATTTCGTGTCTGGAATGTTCCATAGAAAGCGTAAGACGGAAAAATAAATAAATCGAGCTTACGATGGTAGGGCCGAGGTAGGTGTTTGCGGAAGACTTCCATTCGTCTTTGAGGTATGTTCCATGAATACTTCTGAGGCCCATATTTGTCATTTCACTGGTGGTAATATCGAACGATAGATAGTAAGTGCACTGACATCAGCTTCGTAAATCCTGCCGTCCTTGATCCTAATCCCGCTCTTGGTGAACTTGGCTATCTTCTCACCATTATTCTCTGCTATATCAACAATAGTCACGTTTTTTGTTATCGAGGACTTCGTAATACTTCTTTCTTCAGACAGGGATGCCCTGAATGAGTTTAACGAGAAGAAACTTGATTTAATGGATCTTGAGTGGTACCTGCTGCAGCGAAATGGGTGAGGCGGCTCCAGAGGACAGGGCAGGTCTCGCTTTACGGTATTCTTGTTACCCTGTCGGTGCTTAGGTGCTTCCCCAGGAGTTGTAAGCCTCGCGGTCTGACTTCAAGTCGGGGAGATTGTCATTATACCCCCGGAGCCACAAAGCGAAGCCGGCACGCTCCTGAGACCTTCAAAGACGCTTCTCTCTCTTCCGGCGTGTCACCGATTGTATTGCGTTGAAGGTAGCCGTAGGTAAAGCCAGCGAAGCATCGCTTGCGCAACCCAAACTGTTGCGGATGGATGTCCATAACTTTCATCTGTTCCTCTTTCGTCATATCGCGCTTCCCCATCGGGATGGCAAGATTGTGGGTCGCTCAAAAAGTCTGTCTGATGCCGCCATACTGTGTTATTCGAACGGGTGAATATCAGAGAGAATAATTGCCCGAAAATGGGACGTAAAAGTCTACGGTACAACCCCTCATTTCTAAGGAGCAACGGATTCATACACGACCTTGGCTGACCGGGACGTCAAGATTGTGCCACACAGGAGTTTTTGGCACAGCATCGTTTTGCATCAGGACGATGCAACAGGGGTTAACGTGAGAATTGGGGAAGTGATTGATAGCCTAGAATCGAGGAGGGGTTACGCGTACTCCATGCGGGCGGACCGTAGATACTCACTGGCATACAGAACCCAATTGCTCCCAAGGACGTCCATGATGTACTTCATGATGCTAATAATCAGACCACAACTCGGCTCAAAGGAGATACAGTGCTATGTGAAGCAGCGGCATTAGATTATCGGCGGCTAAGACAAGAACCCCGCTTTACACATAAAGACGAGGGGCGATTCGACCCAGAAGAAGCTAGAATTGAGGCCTCTCAGCCAGACCCGAAAACGTATAACCACAAGAACAGTCCTAATTATTTCCTACAAAAAGCCATTGTGTCAAACGAAGCATTATTCCGGAGTTTGGCTCAATGTTCTGAATACCAAGACGACTGGAGCAAGAAGTGACGTAGACTCTCGAGCGGAAAAGGAGCGGATGTCAGCTAGAGACGTACTTCCGGAGAGCTAGCAGCCCAGTCCGGCGCGAAAAGCGGGATGGGTTCACACAGGCCAGTGCGGGGTGCAAATGCAAATGCATAAGTCTGCGCCGCTATTCCATAGCTAGCTTTTGACAATTCCCACAGCCAGACTTCCACAACCATACTCGATCCAAGCTTGATGGGGCGGGGACGGGTACAAAGGCCTCCACGCTGGCCCTTTCCTCTTTACTACCTTGTGATTCGATCAATATCGCGTAATCACACACAAAGTTGGACCAAGCGAGTCTCACTTTCTTAGGCAAAGCCAACATGGTTGCAGTTGCCAATCACTTGGTCCTGGAGTCCACCACTAATGTCCTGATACTGAAAACTCGTGGGAACACTCGTTCACAAAACCTTTCCCCGCAGTAAAGATCCAAATGCGGGGAAGATCAGTCCCACTCAGAGATGGCGAACGAAACATTTAGTTGGTGAGCATTCATAGAAATGTAAATGCAGAAGCCGGAACAAAATTTGCGTAAGGGGTTAAGGGCAAGGAAGTACTGTCTAGGATATGACAGCAGATCCTAGAGCCATCTGAAGTCCACTGAGCAGATGGTAGCCTGGACTTCCGTGGTGCTACTGGTACAAATACACGTATAAGTACAGCAGAATCTGCCATTTTCGTTGCGAGAAAACCCCTTACGCGACTTTATGAACGCCAGTAAGATCTGAAGCAAAGAACAGCCGCTTCTCACACTACGAGAGCACTCGTGTTCAACGGCGTCGTAAAGATTGCGTTGGAAGATCGTCCTCAACCCAAAGTCGAAGATCCCAGTGACGCTGTTATAAAGCTCACGCAGACCACAATTTGCGGGTCCGACCTCCACATCATACAAGTACGCCCATAATCCTCACGTGAAGTCCTAAGAACTCAGTCAGTATAGCTGTGTTTGTTCCAGAAATGCTGCAGCTGAATACTGGGGAAAATGGCTGATTTCGGATTTGGTGACAGGGGCATGTACCAACCGTTAAGCCAGGTCGACTCATTGGCCACGAAGCAGTCGGAGTTGTTGAGAGCATTGGCAAAGATGTGAAGAATTTCAAGGTCGGAGACCGCGTTCTCATTGCGTGTATAACTTCCTGTGCAATCTGCAGCTTCTCGAAGCAAGGTAAATTTGGACTATGCAACTCTCCAACGGGAGGGTGGAGATCAGGGCACACTCACGACGGAATACAGGCAGAGTATGACAGCACCAAAATTGCTCTTCTTCCAACAGCGCCTAGCAGGCTGACTGCAAAGCTTTTGCTTTAGGTATGTACGAATCTTACATACAGACGCCTCACTACATGCGGTCCCGCAGGGGGTTGATGAGCGTTCGCTGTTGGTGTTGAGCGATATAATAGCAAGTAGCACAGAGTACAAGATTTCGTTTGGCTGACCAATTCAAAACTCACCGAATTAGAAGTTGGTTAGTGGAAGTATAAGACAGGTGGAGTAAGCGACTGGATTAAAGGTGTGCTCCGAGGTGGAGTGAAGCCTGGATGTTCGGTTACAATCGTCGGAGCAGGACCTGTGGGCCTGGCTGCATTGTTAACTGCACAACTATACAGCCCTAGCATCGTCGTCATGGTTGATAAGGACGAAGGGCAAAACGAATGGTAGCCACTCATACCGTCAACCCCGACTCAGCTAAGGGCGGGCTTAAAGAGGCGACCAAAGAGCACCACAGAGAATTTGATGGCTTCGACGTGGTCATTGAAGCTGTGGGAGTGCCGGCAACCTTGGTAAGACACTCATCTTGTCATTCGTGCAGGGTTATGCACGACTATACTGACGTTATATTTGAAGGCCGCATGCCAAGATTTGGTTGGCAAAGGTGGTGCCATCGCAAATGTTGGGGTCCATGGAGCGAAGGTCGATCTGCGACTTGAAGAGCTATGGGGACGAGGCATTCGTAAGTCGTGCCCTGTTTGTGTAAATTCAGCTAATCATCACAGAAATTACCATGGCATTAGTGGACACTAGCACCCTTCCGATGTGAGTGATCCAGGGAGCGATGATTCTACTATCGTTCGAGCTTCTGAAATCCCCACTTAAAGACATGTGCAGAGACATCTTACTGACTAGCCGGCCCTCACCAGTTGATGAAGCTCTTCGAATCAGGGAAGCTAAACACAAAGGAGATGATCACTCACGGTTAGTAATATCACGGCCATTTCCATCGTTGGCAAACCGTTGGGGCTGACCAATTCTTGACGTAACGTAGACTTCCAGATTTTCCGAAATGCTCAAAGCGTACGATACATTCGGAAAGGCAAGGAAGACTAGAGCTCTGAAGGTCAACATTGAGTTGTAAAATCTGGCGATGGAGAAAGGCCCGCATGGTTCACTTTGGGTCGATTCGAGTGCTTCGTACCTAGGCCCATCGTGCCCCATCGTAATAAGAAACGTGAAATTGACCTTTTTGGGCCTGCAACTTGGTAGCTTTCAGTGTGATGTGTGAACAGCTTGACTAGGTTGCCACCTGGTACAATCAAAATGAGCTCGATGAAATGTCGACAGAGGACGATGGACAAAGGGCTTGCTAGAGAAGCAAGTAAGGATATGTATATGTAATCAAGATGACCAGGGCTGTATGGGCAATGTCTTCTCAATACCCTGATGGATATCCGCACTGTCGGGGAAGGTATCTAAGTATCATGTGTATGATCGCCATCAAGGTTGAGCACCAGGACACCGGAGCAGCTGACATTTGTCCAATGGCGAAACTACGAAGTTGCGCTTTTCGTCAGCTAGGTATATCCCTGTACGTTCAAAATATGACAGAAAAATACATACATGCTGATAGAATTGCGGAAGCCAATAGGGCGAGAGTCGTCTATTGATAGGCGAGCTTGTTGACCGAGACCGTGTACAACACGATATATTTGAGGCTTACGGATCGTCCGGTCATGGAACCTGACTGACAACAGAGGGCGACGTCAACGCGACATACGGAAGTGACAAGCAATAGTAACAAAGAAGGGATCCAGAGCAGAAACATGTCGTGGCGCTTGCCAGAATGGAAGCCAAATTGAGGTAGATATGAAGAAAAAAGTAAACAGAGCATCAGCGACTTTAAGGTCCTACCCACTGAGGAAGATAGCAGCTCGAGAGGAGCACCTAAGTTACTGGTTATCAATATTTGGCCGTGAAAAGGCATACGGAAGCCCCCACCCGATTCCAATGTCCTCCCAAGGTCCGAGTCACGGACTTGACAACGATGCGATATGCCAGCATTAACCGGCTTCTTCTGCCCTCAAACAGCCCAAACACCAGATCTCACCATCTGCCCCTCTCTCCAAGCAACAAGCACTACAAATCTGGTCCCTGTGCTGAGGCCTGCTACCATGGCTTGCATGTTCGCCCAACGTTGAACCGTCTTTCATCCTGTCCCTCATTCCTATACCGATGCTTTCATCTCCGTCGCAACATGCATCTTCCACAACCATGTTGTTCTCACGGAGGTTTTGGCTCGCCTTCAGAGGTGCCCTCCACATCATGCCTGGCCTGTCGCACTTCCTCGTACAGATATAGCAAGTTCTTTCCCCACAGCACTCGCAATCATCGAAAGCGTCCAGTTCGCTCTTCACTGTTGGCTTACGGCGGCATATATGGCAAGGACTGAGGTCAGCTTTGCCGGTAGCTCTTGCTGTCTCCTTCTGTGCCATTATGTCGTCGTTCTGCTGCGTGGCTGAGTCCGATCGAGGATCGAAAGCGATACATACATCGCGCCCCCCACAATCCAAGTGGCCAATACGCTGCCTCTTAGTATCATGTGGACGGCGTCTGGGGGAAATAATGCGTCTGTGATATAGCTCGTCTCCAGTGTTCGGATCGCAATGTGGTTGTACGGTTTGATACGGTCGACTGGGGGCCTCCTCTATCAGCATCTCGTGTCCACACGGGCAGGTAAGTGTAGCTAAATGATCCATACCTCGACATCTTCACGTGCAAGTCGAGTCCGCCTGAAGAGTCCTCTCTCCTCTTTCTCTTGTTGCTCATGGGCAGTACAGCGGCTTCCGCTATGGACGGCATCCTTGCTGTTTGAGTGTCCTGGGAAAGATGGTGCGCTTCACGGAGGTTCAGTACGAGGCCAAAGAGATCTAGCTTTATTGTAGACGGTCGTGGGGCGAATAGAAGGCGAGATAATACGAGGCTAGACGCTGTTGGTCGAGGGTCAAGGGTCGAGGGTCGAACGAAGGTGGTTTGTTGTCTTGTCTTGTCTTGGAGTTACCACCTCAAGGCAGGTATGCTAAGGTATGGTACTAGGATGCCTGACCCAACGCCGCCTGTGAATCCTGTGGGTAGCCTGTATCGTAGCGCTCGGCTCAGGCGGCTGCGGCTGCGGCTGCGATCGTGTCAGAGTGTCACGAAGTCATCGATGAAACCCTGATGATTGTCAGGGCCAGGTGTACCTTCGTGCCATTCGCTAAGTACTGTACATTTATAGATATGGAGTGACAGCTGACGGTGCTATTCCCTCTCCCATCTCTCACAGTATCGCTAGGATATCAACAATTTATCAACACCGCTATGTATGTCAAGTCAAAATCCTTAGGGAAGACTTACGAGGATCGAGCTGTCAATCTGCTGATCTGCTTGTTTTTATCCAGCTTTCATTTGTTTTTTCTACTTGTTTAGGCTATTCATTCGACGTTGTCTTGGCGCTCAATAATGCACCTCACGCGCGCTACACATATAAATCCCAGCAAAGCCTTATCTAACTAATAAGCTTAAGCCCGGATGACATTTCGGAAATTGCTCCATTGACAGCTACACCCTCCAGTGCCGCCATCAAAACCACCAAGGGAAGGGTCCGACAAGTTCGCGAAGAAAGAAGGGGCTGAATTGAAGGATGTCCCACCAAAGGCACGATTTTCACCATTGAGCTTGCCACTTCCCGCTATCAACTTCGTTCGACTGTCCATCTCGTAGCAGTATAGCATTTTCAGAGAAGGATCTCCGCCATGGCGGTCAGTCGTGATCGTGATAGGATACGGGAAAGACCCTGGCTGTTTAAGGTCGCTAGCTGGATTTTCTGAAGCCAGATGCTGAGTAGAATTCAGGAGCTGCGCTGTGGTATTCGTGCGTGTCCACATCTGCACCAGAAACCTGGTCTGCGCCCAGGTACATCTGAAAGCTGCTTCGGACTCCTTCGCTCCCCCATCTCTATCCACAGGAACCTCCCCATCGTCGATATCACTTCCATTCAAGCGCTCGAGTGATTTCAGAAAGATAGAACGGTCAAAGTAAGTATAAAAGCCATAGTGTTCGGTTGGGAGTCCTCGATCGTAGAGCCTAATGGGTTGCTGGATGGGGAACGGTAGAAGATTCGCTGGTGCCGCTGTACCGTCCGATTTCATACTTGGGGGCGGTATAATGGAGGTAATATTCGGAAATGGGTTGGTGGCATTCTTAGGGCTCTGACGTGCTGCAAGCTGGCGCTTGTTGATGGTAGAGTCTGACGTGGAGAGGAGCGATATGTAGAAGGGAGTTGGCTCACCAGCCTTATTATCCGACACAATGCTATCCGTCGAGTTGCCCAAGAAAGATAACTCAGCTAAGGACGGTGGAGCTGGGGATGGGACAAAGGTAACAATTTGCCGATAATGCAAGAGGAGCCTCCTGATGAATTGTCCCACAGGTAGAGGATTGGCACCTGACATCGAGCGCCGGGTAACCAGATTGGGGTTACCTGTGACATTGGCAAAGCTCGCGTTTGTTGAACTGCTATTGTCCCACTGGATATGCAAGAAGAAATTGGGTTGGTTAGGTAGGTTTGGTGTGACTGATGATTGAAGCTCCTTTGGTAAATCGCAACTCCACTGCGTTGCGGGAAAAACGCAGCCTGTATTGGTGCGAATATTGGCCGGCGCAGCTACCGTTGACAGTCCAGAGAATATTGGGGGAAAGCCAGTGATATTCAGCCATTGAGATGGTTCCACGATGGTATTCGGTTTCCGATGCAGCGTCGTGGCCAGGGTGACGACTATTATGATCATGGATACGAAGGCAAATATTAATCCTGTATACCATCGACGTCTTTTCCGACCCTCGGTCCCGCTTCGTCCATAACAACCTCTGTCGGGAACGCATCCTCGCCCTCTCCACCACCCTCCGGCTCGCCGCACGATAGCATCTTCCTTCTCATAGCGTTTGCGCTTATTCTCACCTTTGGTAGCCTTCCATGGAGGCGCACCGTAATGCTCTCCGACTGCGTGTATACCAATCTGTCTAGGTGGCAATTCAGAATAACCCGAGTTGAGGTTGATTGGCCGGCGAGCCGGTGGAGTCAACGGTCCAACTGACAGGGGGATTGCACTTCCTGATGACATCGCGTGCTGCAGTCCCGGGGATAGAGGACCAGGCGAAAGGGGTAACTCGATGCCGAGGGCATGTCCTGGAGGGGATACTGCCCTGTATCTCACACGCGCAGGAGTTGGTGAGTACGGTGGGGGTGGTCCGGCGGACGGAAAATGAGCAGATTTGATTCTTGCATCTTCGGCAAGGCGTTCTGTATTGGCGCTGCTTGCTGGCTGGAGAGCAGCTGCCGGTCCATTGAGATTACGGCTGAGCTGAGACTGTGCAAAAGGATTACTACTTTGTAGAGACCTCGAATCAGGTGCATCTCTCCCAAGCTCTGCTGTCCTATCGCGTGTACAATGGTTAATGCTGGGCTGTGAAGTAACAGGAGACTGGGAGGGAATTTGAGATGCAATTTTCGACATGGTGGCAGTGCCAAAGCCTGCTGTTTCTGACAAGACAAGTGGTAGAGAGCCAGTCGATGTTTGCGCCTTGTGTCTTGTTTCCTTGAGTACCGGCGATTGTTCGGCAGGCCTAGCATGCTTCGAGTCCACATCCCACCATCGATCGGAAGAGATAGATACAGTCGTCTCTGGTGTAAGAGGCGAGAACTGCTTTTCCCACTGTTTAACGTCTCGTTCTGCATCTTGAATACTCGCCGCCGCAAGTGATAGACTGGGCACGGCTGGGGGATTCTCATTTCCCACGTCTCGATTTGCAAATGTGTTCGATCTTGTCAAGAATGGCGTCGTAATATAATTCCACCATCCTTTCGAGCGACGTCGGGTGGCAAGAGTACTCATGCTTGCACGTCGGTCGAAATGCGAGTTGTTGGTGATCGAAACGGCGCGGCCAGCTCGCACAAGTATGGGACTCTCATCCTCTTCAAATACAGTACATGATGAAACCACTCGAGAATTCGAAGTATCATCATCCTCCGCCCATGTGTTTGCATCGTCGGAATCCGGGGAAAAATAGCTTCTCTGGGTAGTAGCCCGTTGCCTCTCATCCTCAAGAAAAAGAGCTGGCATATTGGGCACTGGAGGAGCATCAAATGCTGTAAACAGATCTTTTGAATGTTGGGGATCTGAGGATGCTCCTGCTGTGTCCAAAGGAGACCATACGGAGCCCTCTTGAGCAGGCGTTATCATTATTGTGGGAGTATCAGGGGTCCGGCCCATCGAGCTGCGGCACTCATAACCTTGAACTATTCTTGTGGTTTCAGATCCTGCCGTCTGTGGACTAACGGCCCGATCCCCAACGTCGGCTGTGGGTATAGAAATCCCTATGACTATCGGACGATCATTTGGAGACAAGTCTTCATTTGCTTTGGAGGGTGACGGTTGGAGATTAGGTGATGGTCGTCGATTGGGGTCAAGAATTTGTCTGCCCTGACATTTATCTCCAGCTACTTGCATGGTCTTTTTTGAGTGCAAGGGCATAGTGTCTGCGATCCTTGCTGATTCTTTGTTCTTCCTTGTCTTCCAGGATCCACCAGTCTGCTCCTGGGCCCCACCGTCTAAAGCTCGAAGGGCAGCCAGATCAACAAAGAATCCTGTCTGTGGCATATTTCGAGAAGCTTGTACTTGGACTGGTGGTTCAGCTGCTTGGTGCCGTGAAAAATTGGTGACGAGCTTGATTCCAGCCTTGGCGTTCTGCTTTTTCTGGCGGCCTTTTGACTTATCCCTCGTCGGCTTCTGAACAGAGTACCGTTTACCTAGCTTTCGAGTATTGGCCCGGATAACAGGCTTGAAGTTGACCCCCAAGCCCTGAGTGTGCGGAGGTTTGGGCCACTCCGTAACCTTTAAGCCTGCGGATCCTGGGGAAGTGAAGTGATCGCTAACCTCGTCATCCCACCACTCGTCGTCATCTGATATGGGATCGTATGATACACTGGTTCGATTTGTTGAATGGTTGTCTTGGGGAGCAGCTTGCTCTCTCAGGGCAGAGAGTGTAGACATGTCAGAACGCGAACCGATGCGGTGCAAGGACGCGGACAGTCCAGCTATGGTTTCCGTCGCTAGGAAAGGTAGAAAGGTCTGATATGGCGAAATTACGGTGGGTGTAGAGCGGTTGCACTTGTATTCTGGATATCGTGAAGTTGCTTGTTTCCGAGGAAGGAGTGATTCGTGAGCTTGAGGTATTAGACGAAATGTGCCAGGACCATTTTCATCAGCAACAAAGGAAAAGAATAAGAAAAAGACGATGGTCGTTGCGGTGGTCTTATTGTCGGCTACGAGTGTGTCTTGGTTGGACAATAGGAAGAGCTTGCTATTGACAATTCGGATCAAACACAATGAAGCAAAGTAAAAACAAAGGTAATGACCGTGACTGACTGAATGAAAATGAATCAGAGGTACAGGAAATCGATGTGTAACAGCAACGAATGACCCAAGATCACAGTCGTACATGTAGGAGAAAAGGAATGAAACAGAGGATTCAAAGTCGTCGTAGGAAAGCCATGAGACTTCCACCTGGTCATGGATCTGGAAGACAGTGGGGCTAGCTCCTTTGCAACCAGAACAAGTCCGAGTCAATGATTCGATGGCAGTGGCAGCTCGAAACATGAGGAAGAGATTTTACACAAGCTAGCCAGCCTCATGGTTCGTCGGGCGATGTCGCAATACGCGCCCATTTCGAGGAAATGAAGCCATGAGATTCGTCGGCGCTTAGATCTTACAGGCCAATCAATCATCAGTGGTCGTGGACAAGTGCTAGGTAGTGTTACGACAATCACCTCTTGAATACAAGATATCGTTCTGGAATCACAGAGGGATCATGAAATTCTGAAGAGCCCGATCGCTTTATCTTGTAGGCCGTGAAGAAAGAGTTTGCATAGGGTGCCTTTCGAGATTTCGAATGATGTTGAAGTGAAGTCGCTTCGAGACCGGGACCGGGACGGGGTACGGTAGTCGGCGCTTGCAGAGATCTACGAGTGGAAGGTACTTTACCTAGGTAAGGTACGCACGCTGCCACCCGACCCCTGCTTTCAGGATTGGCCGCTGGAAGTCTTGGTCTTGCCAAGGCATTGACTCCATGGCTGGCTGACGGGGCGGGAGACACAGCTCGTACTTGACGAGATGAGATGAGATGAGATGAGATGAGATGTCAACAGATGCCAACAGTCAACAGGGTCTATGTTTGGCAGGGCTGCGTTGTTTGTTAGCATGTCGCTACACAAAACTTTCTAATGTATACTTCGTAGTAATAAACGTATTGACTGATTGGCTGAGATGCCGTTTACTTTCCTCCGTAGTCCTCACTCCGGGTTACAATCTTGACTCTAGCGAACGAAACAACTCCTATTCCTACACTATATGTCCTCTGCATGCTGTGAATAATTCGCTCGTCTCAATCTTGAGGTACTGTACGGTAAGTACACTTCACTTCACTACTCCTACCTCGTTGACGCCCACTACCCATTCAGATGATACAGTACAACACCTGCAGATAAGAGAAGCACCAACAGGCACCATACTTGTGGGCTTAGTCATTAAGCCCCACTATTTAGAGACCTGACCCGACCTGAGCACTTAGCGGCCCTAGCTTGGGTCATCTTTGGAGATTAAGTGCCCGCAGAAATTTAGAATTAGAATTAGGAGACACTACACAGACAAGTCTCATACCTAGGATTTTAAACCCATCCTCTCCTTTCCTCTCCTCTCCTCCTCTCCTGTTTTGTGAAGGCACTCTATCTGACTATTTTATTTGCACTCTCACGGATACCAGAATAGCAGCCGATCCTGAAACTTGTTCCATCAGTGCTAAAAATAAAAATAATTCCTACCCATAGGTACTGTACAGTACCTTGGTAGGAACCGAACAAACAGCCAAGCCCAATCAGAGCGCCCCTACCGTCCAGTCCACCTCGAGCTCTCGTAGGACAAAAAAGCCAGCCCCCTACCAGCAGCCACCAGCACTACCGCTCCATTGTACTGCACTGCACAGTACTGCACTGTACGCACTACACAATCAATCACCACCGCAGATTGGCTCTGACAGTTGCTGTGAGTGTTGCGAAAGAGGTGTCCAGCCTGTCAGCGGAGACCGTCGACAGGACACGATACGAAAGAAAGTAGTGTCAATCAGATAACGAGCACCTTCCTGCTGCAAGCACAGCACGCTGCTGTAACCCCCTTCTTCTTGGTCTTCGTCCTCCGCCTCTTCTTATCCATCAAAACGCCAGACGGCCCTCGGTGCCTTCTGGTCCTCAACCTTCGACCTGGCGTCTCTCAATCCATCCGGTGCGTTCTCTTCTTCTATAGGCAACTCTTTTACCCATCATCGGCGACGGTCTTCAGCTTCTGCATCGAATACACCACAGGGCTTAAATCTCCACGCTGCGGCCAGCGCGCAAACCCTTGAGACAATTCCTGGGACTCCGAACGCTCCCATGTCCCTGTCGCGCAGTCCGTCGCCCAGACCTGGGGGTGGGTGGTCAAGTCCGGGTCTTGCGAACAATAGTGGCCGTTCGAGTCCTGCGAAGTCCTATCGAGGTGCCAATGGAGGAACAAATTCGGTGACCTGGGAATCCGCGAAGGCCAAAAGTGAAGGTGTCAATGGCTACCCATCTTTTTCAACTCAAAACAATGGCTTCTTCAATCGGCATTACAGAAACATTTCAAATAGTTTGCCGAGTTTCAATCTCGGTCCAGAGAAGATTTATGTCGAAAAGGAGAAACTGGGTCGTGGCCGGTGGATGCCGAGAGATGGGAGCAGATTGGCCAGAGTGAGGAGCCTTGTGAAACGGATGAATCGTAAGGTGAAATTACGGCTCCTACTGGTGCTCGGATTGATCGTTATGATCATTTTGTTTTATACAACTCGTAAGCTAGCCTCATGGAAGCTTGAGAGTTGCATACTGACTGAAATGCAGCCCTACACTACTACTGGCGAAGAACGAAGTTCCTAGGTGGAGGTAAAAAGCATGTAATAATATTGGCAGCGAACCAAGGTGGTGGCGTCATGGAGTGGAAAGGCCCGCGGGAATGGGCCATCGAACGCGACAGTGTACGAAACAAAAAGAAATACGCCAATAAGTGGGGATATGATTTGGAGATTGTTGATATGAGCACGAAGAAACGATACGCACACGAGTGGAGAGAGAGCTGGGAAAAGGTTGATACGATTCGAAATTGTCTGAGAAAATATCCAGATGCTGAGTGGTAAGTCCTAAAATTTTACTACCCATCAATGCGAAACTGACCTCCCTTAGGTTCTGGTGGATGGATCTCAACACCTTCATAATGGAGCCATCATATTCTCTCCAATCGCATATCTTCAAAAATCTTCCCGCCAATACGTACAGGGACATCAATGAGTACAATCCTTTGAATATCACACATCCATTTCCTGCAACGCATCTTGATGAGGATGCTCGCAGTCCAATTGGTGATGGTAAAGCCAGCTCCATCAATTTGATAATCCCACAAGACTGCTCGGGCTTTAATCTCGGATCATTCTTCATAAGGAGAAGCGCATGGACAGACCGCTTGCTAGACGTCTGGTGGGATCCTGTAGGATACGAGCAGAAACACATGGAGTGGGAGCACAAAGAGCAAGATGCGCTGGAGTTCTTGTACATCAATCAGCCTTGGATCAGGCCACACACAGCATTCATCCCTCAGCGAAAGATCAACAGCTTTCCTCAAGGCGCCTGTTCAGAGAATGGCAACGACACACGAATTCACTACAACGAAAATGAACGCGATTTTGTCGTTAATATGGCGGGTTGCGAATGGGGCAGAGACTGTTGGGGCGAGATGTATAATTTCCGCGAGCTGAGTAACTACCTGAATCGTACAATTTGGGAGAGATTCAAGGAGGATTTGATCGCGGTCATTTGGTTCAAGATCACAGGGAAGAAGGTCAGATTATGAGCTAGCTTCTGCTAAGGCACTGATGAGTCTTGCTTGCGTTTTCTGCCCGCGTGGCGTTGGGATGCTCGTATACCAAGTCGCGTTCGACTGTTTGGTCAGTTTCTTCATCCTCTGCTTAAGATGGCATTGCATAGATTGCATGGGCTGTTCCTATTCTTTGGGACGAGGCTGGTTTGTTTTTGATATGTAGTCTTGCATGGTACAGGAGTTCAGACGGTATTGTACCAATATGATGTCAACGTCAGAATTACTCTCCGACCCTACATGTTCACTAGTCTGTCGAAGCACTGTTCAATATGTTTCTGGTATTGATTGCCTGCTACCTACGTTATGATCGTACCTTTCACTGCCTTCCGCTGGTTTTGAGAGTCTCAGACACGATCTTTGCAATCTCAATCAGGTCCTCATCCTTCAGATTCCGGCCCACCACTTGAAACCCACCTGGTCCGCCTTCCACAAGGTCTGCATCATCTACACGGGTTGTCAATTTAGATCCCCAATGATAAACGTATTGCAAGACCCACAGGGCGGCATATATAACACGTCTCTCACAAACGGCTTATCAGCCTCCTTGTCCGCCTTGCCGAAAGGAATCGCACAAGCGGGAGCCTACATCAAGTCAGCAAATCACCGCTACTTCGTGACCACGACACTTACATCCAGCAGATTGGCAAGCACAGTATATGGAGGTCCACCGAAAGTATCATGAGTCGGTGCGGAACCTTGAAACACGGGCATGATGAACGCATCCAACTTCTCTTTCACCCACACTTGGCGGACGGTCTTTCTGATATCCTGCATCTGAACATTTAGATCGAAGACATCATCTAGAGTGGGCTTGAAGGTTGCGATGTCCGCTGACATGGTCGTTGGGATGGAAGGGATGATTGGCTCGCCGCTACGCGCTATATAGGTAAAGGGCGTGGCCTTTGGATCCATCGTGAAGAATCTCATAGCAGTGTTAATAGTCTGGGTGAGTATGTTTTCTGGGAGGAGAGGTTCCAGTGCGATGAGAGTGTGGCCTGCGGCTTCGAGGATAGAGATTACCGTTTTCATGATGCGTTGCATCGCGGGGTGGAGGGGAAAGTTCTTGTCCTCGATTATGTATCCCAATCTCAAATTCCTGCTCTTACTTCTTGCGGGATTCAAAGTCCACGGTAGAGGAAGCACACTTTCGTCCACTAGATAACAGGGCTGTCAGTAATTGCTGGAACGGAAATATTGAGAAGAGATGAAGACAATGTTTGAACAAGGACGAAGGGAGACGACGGGATCACCTAGTACTCACGTGTCCAGCAGTCATAATCGAGTATATGCCGCATGAAATACTCGGCATCATCTACATTTCTGCAAATTGGCCCGGCACACGGCGCGATGCCAACACCGCCTGCTCTTGCCGGCGAAGTCTGTCCACCAAAGGGAACACGATGAGTTGAAGGCTTGAAGCCAATTACACCGTTGCAAAACGCCGGGATCCTGATGGACCCAGCAATATCAGTTCCAATGCCAAGGACAGAGCCACAAAGGGCAGAGAGAGCACCTTCGCCGCCTGAACTTCCTCCAGCAGAAAGGGACAGCCGAGCAGGGTTGAGAGTCCTGCCGAAGATGTTGTTGTGAGAATCGGCTGTCATCATAGTTTGTGGGATGTTGGTCTTCACGTAAAGAACTGCTCCCTTGGAGAGAAGAATAGAGATTAGCGGAGAGGTAGTGCTAGCTGGGCCGTTGGCAATGAAAGAAGTGTAGCCGATGGTGGTCGAGATGCCTTCGATATTAAAGGAGTCCTAGGAGTTCCTTTAGTCGTTGGTCGAAGGAGAATATTGGAGTGCTCCAAACCTTGACACTTATTGGAAGACCATGAAACGGACCTAGAGTCTTCCCTTCTGTCGCTAGATACTCATCGCAGTACTTTGCTCGAGCGAGAGCTTCTTCGAAGAACACCTCAGTCAGGCAGGATACGAGCTGCTGTGCAATCGCTGCGCGCTTGCAGAACGCCGTAGTTACGCCAAATGAGGTGAGCTTGCCAGAAGCCAATTGCTCAAGCAGCGTCACAGCGTTGTAGTTTTCTGTGATGGTGATTTCCTCGATAGTGAGGAGACCACACGTACTGGGGATATCGAGGACATTATTGTCTGATGTTTGGGAGATGCGGTCTGTGATCTGAGAAGGCAGCATCCATTCATGGGGGATTTTGCTTGCTGCTGCTTCTCTATGCTTGGTAGCAATGGCTTCCCATGAGGTTGTTGCAGCATCCATCTTCGAGGAAGTGAATGGACTGAGTTCTCGAGAAGAATGAAGAGCAAGAAGATTGCAGTCTGTGCTCCAGTCCTGGCAGCTTACAGCCGGCCTTTTATATCATTTCTTCTCACTGAATGTCCATGGTAATCAGATCGAGAAGTACCTCGATACCGGGCGCCAGCACAAGATATATTGGCGGCTTTCCCCCGCCTTCTCCTTAGTTCAGCGCGCATAAGTACAAGATTGGTGGATGGCTTGTCAAAGATGGGGCAGCCAAGGAGAGGTCCGGAAGATGATCAAAGTCGGCTTCAGTTGAAGGTCTCGGTTTGTTAAAAGAATTAGTAGAGAACCTGCTCGCTCATGGTCTTTGACTGGCCAAAAAAAGACTCCCTAAACGACTGTACAGTAGATGGAAACACAGCTCACCGTTGTGGTTCTTGTTACCTTTGCAGTGGTGATCATTGGTCAGTGCACCATGGATCACTAAATCCATGGCGAAATGATCCTCAAGCAGGCAAAGAACCTCCCGTCCTTTGTCGTATGACCTTGAGGCCCGAAGAAACCCGTCAGCCGTGCCTGGAGTATGGCTTTTGTTGATCCGGATTATTCTGGAAGATCGAGAGGTAGGTTTGTTTCAAGGACATCCGGCCCCAGCCACGAGCAAAGACTTTGCTGTGCCTGACGCCAAGCTTTGTTGTCTCCGGACTATTGTACCAGGACCACCAGGACCAACGCCCGTCGCTCGTTTCCTTCGAGCGACACAACCTCAAACACCACCTCACGAGTCACGACCCACCATGTCCTTTCCAAGGTTCCCATCCAGTTCTTTCTGAAGCCCGATCCGCAACGAAGACTACAAAGTACCTACCTACCTGAACTACAGTAGGGTACAGACAGGCCTCACGACCTCCTGTCAGGGCGGTCAGATGTCGATTTTCCAACCCCTTTGGGTCGTGCGCTTAAAGTTTACTGTTCTCGTCTTCGCTGCATCTGCAGCCACTCATTTGGCCTAGGCGATGAAATTCTACACAGATATTCTTTGAAGTGCGGTGAGGGAGCATGCCACCGCCAATCAACAAGCTGTGATTGGGACTCACATGAGAGTGTAGCTTCTTGCCTTCATCATGGAGCCTCCTGCGTGTTTTGAAGGCTTCGAGCCCATTCACCTCGTCCGAGCTTGGTTGGGGACTTTTGGCCTATTCTAAAAGAAGCTCCTAGCAGTGTACTTGACACCCCTCTCCCCTCTTTCTCTACAAGTTGCATTTCGGAATCTATTATCTCGTCCTCTTTATTATTTTCTAGTTCTATTTGTTGTTCTAATTTTGAGAGTTCATTCGTTCTTTTGAGATTCCTTGTCCAGACGCTTCTGCCTTTATATTCCCATTGTCGCCTAGCACCAAATTGGTTATTGTTTGCTGAGCACAACAGCTACGAGGTCATCAGCAGAAGCTTATTGTCCTTGACGCACGCCTTAAGCATCTCTCGTGTTGGCTCTACAAATACATCCCAGTGCCTTCTATTTTCGAGTCCAATCCTTCCACTTGCTACATCTTCACAAAGCGCAAGCATTACAAGAGCTGTATCAAGAAAATCTTCCATCGGGATAACATCTTCACAGGACAAAGATGCACACTTCATACGCTCTCTTTGACCTCGGAGTCACAGTCCTTTGCGCAGCTAGCATCGCAAACGCTGCTTACGTGATCGAAGACACATACGATACCACGAGCTTCTTCTCCGAATTCGACTTCTTCGCCGACAAAGACCCAACAGGGGGCTTTGTAAAGTATTCAAGTGCTGAGACTGCCAATATTAGCAGTTTGGCGGGGTACGCCAGCAATGCAGTCTGTATGTGCTTTCCAACACCTAACAGTCTCCTGAAATCCCAGGACATTGGATCCGAGCCAAGACTCGGGATCGATTTTTCATGAACGGAGACCCTGGTTATAAGAGGGAAGATTTTAACTTTGACAGCGCTAACAGTCTTGAAGTCTTAGGTGTTGATCACACGACTGTCAACCCACCTTCAGGTCGCAGTTCAGTCCGTGTCAGCTCGAAGAAGGCCTATACTCACGGACTAATCGTCGCTGATATCGCTCACAGTGGGTGTTCTCCGAGTTCTTTCTTCTCCTTTCAGGCTGTCTTAGGACTATGCCTACTTCCGAAACAATCTTCTCGTCACTTGGCACTCGTTTTTTAATCCCAAAGAAGTAATACTGACTCCGAGTTCCTCCACAGTGCCAGATTCCACCTGTGGGAACTGGCCCGCATTTTGGACAGTAGGGACTGACTGGCCCACAAACGGAGAGATCGATATTCTCGAGGGTGTCAACGATGATTCGACAAACCATATCACCCTTCATACTTCACCGGGTTGCAATCTTAACAGTACTGGAGCCTTGTCCAGTTCTACGCTTAGTACATCAAACTGCAATGCAGGGGACGCTGGGGAGGGTTGTAGTTTGACGACCATCAACAAAGAGAATTACGGCACCGGCTTCAACGCTGTTGGTGGAGGAGTTTACGCTATGGAATGGACGTCCTCGGCAATCGAAATATTCTTCTTCGCACGTAACGCCATCCCAGCCGACATCGCATCTGGAGACCCGGATCCAACTACCTGGGGAACGCCAGTTGGGTCCTTCAGCGGGCCTGGTTGCTCCATCGACTCGCACTTCAAGAACCATAAGATAGTGATAAACAACACCTTCTGTGGAAAATGGGGTGGCCAAGTGTGGAGTCAAAGCTCTTGCAGTGAACTTGCACCTACCTGCGAGGCTTATGTTGCGGCTAATCCGAAGGCTTTCACGCAAGCATATTGGCTGATAAATTCTGTCAAGGTTTATCAGCTAAATGTGGCGGCTGGGAAGAGAGAGACATAGTTAAGGGTTTTGAAAAGGATGTGAGACTTTGCGCTTTCTATGACTGTGCATGTACACGAGTCGGACGAGAATCATATGTAATGGAAGTTGCATAGAGTTATGGAGACGGAGTTACGGACGTATGTGAATGGAGCATGACCTTTCAGCAAGACGAAAGAGAAAGAGTAGGATCACTCATACCATAGAGGTGTGGGAAATTAATATAAACCTTCCAACTTCACTTGTCACGACATAATGACTGCAGAGGCTGACTTTACCTACCCTGCCTTCTTGAAGGGCGGCTTTGAAGCGGGGTGGAGTGATTTCACGTGATCGGCATCCCTGTCAGATTTGGCGACAAAGCTGGAAACCTCGACCAGCTAACCACATCCAGACGGTCGGATGCGTGCACCTCTTCGGTGGATAAATCGCCTACGTAGCCTCGAATAATTTATAATATTGTTGTCCAGCAAGACCTCACTTCCCAGGCCTTCACAGCAGACCTCAAGAAATTGTATCTCGTCTCACAAAACTGCACCGATTCTCTTGTCGCTTGATTTTACCGCCAGCAGCCATGCACCCCTCACGTATGGCCTATGTAGAGGAGGCAGAGCCAGAGGTAAGCCAACCCCTCCGCTACGTCTCTTTACCACAAGATCTGTAATGGTATTCATATGATCTCAGAGGTCTTCGCTTTCGCACATAGAAACCCTGCAGCTGATGGATCTGGTGTAACTTTCAGGACACCGGAATCGACCTGGCCAATGTTCGTAAGTATCAGTATCCCTTCAATTGTTCTCTTTGTGTGTACTAATAGACCAACAGCTCTCGACAATGACTACGACATGCCATCAGCAGGCCCCGGCCTTGCTCCAGAACGAGCCTCAGCATTTCAATCGCAGATGGACCGTAGGAAAAAGGCAGCTGCTATTGCAGTACCAACAGACGACAAAAGGGTTCGAGAACGCCTGCGGCAGTTAGGTGAACCAGTGACGGAATTTGGTGAAGGACCTGGAGACCGCAGAGACCGGTTGAGGGAGCTTCTTGCAGATCTAGCTAAGGACGACGCGGGACAAGATGAAGAAGGCGACGCGAGGATGCAGGACGCTGGGGAAGGAGATGACGACGCGCCTGATGAAGAGTTCTATACCAAGGGAATACCAGAACTGGTAGAGGCAAGAAAGGCTATTGCGAGATATTCCCTACCAAGGGCAAAGAGTAGGCTGGCTAGTCAGAAATCCGAATCCACAATTCCACTGAGGACGCACGTCAAATTCAGGAAGGAGATCAAGGCGAAGTTGGAAGGGTTCGAGCTTCAGGGCAGTCAGACGGCTGGAGACAGACCTGTGAGCATGACACGATTTGCGCCAAATGGCGAGATAATTGCGGCTGGCAATTGGGGAGGAGGTATCAAACTGCTGGGTGTTCCAGACCTGAAGGAGATACGCACATTGAGGGGACATACGGACCGAATTGGTGGCATCTCTTGGTTTCCCGATGCTACCTTACCAGGAACAACAGTCTCGGAAGATTCTGTCAACCTTGCGTCAGGAGGTGCAGAGGGTAAAGTTCATCTTTGGTCTATGACCCAAGATACCCCAATCTCGACTCTTGAAGGGCACAACCAGCGTGTGTGTCGAGTTGAGTTCCACCCCTCCGGAAGATACCTTGCTTCAGCATCCGAAGATACAACCTGGCGACTTTGGGACGTGGAAACAACAACAGAGCTGCTCCTCCAGGAAGGTCACTCTCGGGGTGTATTTGCTCTAGCCTTCAACACTGATGGCTCTCTTTTGGCCAGTGCTGGTACGGATAGTATAGGGCGCATCTGGGATCTACGAACAGGACGGACGGTCATGATCCTAGAAGGTCACATTAAGCCAATCTATGCATTGGACTGGGGTGTGGATGGCCACCGCGTCCTCTCTGGTTCTGAAGACGGCTGGATCAAGTGTTGGGATGTACGAAAGGTTCAACCATCGGGCGGAATCGGCGCACACAGAATGGTGTCAGATCTGAGGTGGTACAAAGGAATGGATGATCCTGCGCGAGGCTTCATCCCCGAAGTCGACGAACAGGGAGGCCGGAAGCCTAAGAAGTCTGGTACTTTCTTCGTGTCCAGTGGTTTCGACAAGACGGTGAAAATCTTCTCCGCAGATGATTGGTCTCAAGTCCAGAGCTTAACTGGTCACACTGGAAACGTCCATAGTGTGGACGTTACTAGGGATGCAAAATGGATTGTGAGTGGTGGCTACGACAGAACTGTCAAGCTCTGGGGACGGAATGATGGCCAGGGACTCTAAGTTGGCCAGAAGACTCGAACGTGGATACATGAAAAATTGCCTGTATACTAGCAAAATGAATTGATACCCTAGGAATTTGTCAACATTGCTTACTTCTCTGTTACTATATTTGCTTTTAGGTGTATATTACTCTACGTTGGTCATACATAGCATCATCACAAATAGATATCGATATGTAGAACAGGTGGTTGTACAATTTGCTTTCTCGCCTTCTCGCGTACCTATCTGTTGGACGCGATGTTCGATTCACCTGTTGACAATAACAACAACGGCCTGACTTTGATGCACCTTTGGACCACGACGCTACGCTACTGTCCTCTGCTCAAGTATCCAATGAAACGGTATACCCTAAATATTTCGTTCTGCGGCGCCGCGGTCGGCGACCATCAACATACTCCCTCGAAGGGGACCAGCCAAGCTTTCATCAGCCTCGCGAGCAGGGGAGCAAGTAGCCGTACCAATGATTCAACCCAGACTCCTCGCTTATGCGTTCATTCTGTGCATGAGCGGACTAACCTCTCACAATCAAATGTGTTCCATCGTTGTTACCCGCGTCCGTGCGAGATGCGAAATGCATGCTGCTGAAGTAGGGGCGCGATATATTGAAAAGGGTTCAGAAGGGGGGGCAATCATTGTAGAAGGTCTGCTTTGGATGGATAGACCAAAGTCAAAGTTCGAATAGCTCAGAGCTAGATGTAAAAATACAAAGTTGTCTGCTTCTCGACCAAATAATTCATTAATTCAACAGGGCTTGCCACAAGATCCCTACGAACCATCACCTCAAAATAAGGGACTAAGGCGAGCCGTCGATGCCGTTGACTGCAGACCACATGGGAAGACTTATGGTAGAGTGTTACTTTCTCGTCCATGACGGCCATCACCGTACAAATTGCCAAGTGAGAACTCCAGCGGCTAGAAGAGACTCTAGGATGAAAGAAAAGCGAGAGGCACTGTCACTGCAACTATTCATGAGCGATCCAAAGGTATCCATAGTCTGCGGGAGGAAGAATTAATGGACATTGAGTGAGATAGGTTGTATCGGCTGTCATGCAGACTGATTGTTCGTCACTCTATCCGCTTCGCATTCATGTTGTTGTAATGGATTAAAATGATACCCTAGTATATGGCAAGAATTTGGTTATCGTATCGGGTATTGAAGGGAAACTTACGATGGTAGCTCTGAAGATGGCCACCCTGATCTGAGACGTCTGTACGCTGCTGCAAGACATACCCGTTACAGCAATTGAATAACAGTTTAAAGCCCTAGGCGGAGAAGTTTTTCGGAATGAAACAGCATCTCCGAGACTGATCCACGAGGTGTTTTCTAGGCGTCCTCTAGAGAAGAGGCGATGTCACGCTACGGCATCTCTTACCTTATATAAACATCAAATTCGTGAAGAGAGATGGTAGTCAGCGGACAAATCCCAGGACGCACAATCCAGCCGGCAAAACGGGAAGCGAACCGAAGCTTTATCTCATAGTAAAGGAAAGCAAAGGAAAGATACACAGAAAGATTGATTTGCAAGCAGCTCGCAGACGGGTCATGAAGCTCGTCGTACGGGAAGTCAGTCTTACCAGAAAACGGACGCTGCATATGGTTATCCGGGGCCAGCTTGGCAATAAGCCATTAGAACGCCCTTTCCAGAAACAGAGCACTGGACAGTAACCAACAAGCCCATTATGCGATCCCTGGCTGATATCCAAGCAAATCTTCACATGTTCTCGTTAGGTTTGAGCGATTGGTGTCGGAATGAAAGCAGCTCCCGCTATGGAAGGACTTCCGCGCACGGCACTTTGAACGTTCGGGCAGGGGAATAAAACCAAGAGATCTCGGTCGAATCGACAGATATTGCAAATTCGTATCGACGTTGATGTTCCCGTCCAGAATTGTGGACCCTTCTTTCCTAGACCAGGGCCTTGCATCCGAAGCAGAATGCTGTGCTGGAATGGGTCTTTTATGCCCCTCAGCGTGAAGAAGCATGTGAAAATGGCAAATACTAACGATATATAAGGATTTGACAGAAGGAGAAGCACGCATATTTCGCGCCGGTCTGTGTCGCCACGGCAGGGTCGTAGAGCCGCTCGGCTCGTGTTTCGGGATAATGATGTTTGAATGCAATCGCCTTCAGACCGAAGAGAACATCTCTGCGTGCGCCTCCTGGATAAAAGCTGGTTTTATAGGCAACCCTACAGGGCTGGAAGAAGTGTCAGCGAATCAGAGCAGTCTGCTGGGGTAGAGAAAGTCTCCCCGAACGACCCCTCCATATGCATGTCGCTACCAGTGTTCCATTCTATGGTCGCTGATAGCCGACAGTTTTCCGCCCCTCCCTCCTGCCAGTCTGTCTGTCTGTCAGAGTAAGCCCATTTTGACCTGTCATTTTCGCCGCAAAGATAACACGGCAGGGGCTGAGAGAAGAGGGTGAGCTCCCTGGTTGCTGGACTCGCTGAGCCGGCTTCGCTTCAGGGATTCAGATCCAATCCCGAGGGGTAGATAGCTCATGCCAGCGAAGAGCTTGGAGGAGGGGAGGGGTAGCAACACAAGAGTGAACAACATCACCTATACGACCATGGCCGTAACTTATGCGCAAGTGATAATGATTTCCTAGAAGTATCGAATTGGCTGATACGATGTGCTCTGCATGTTCTCCCGCGCATTGCATACCGTACTGAAGTGGAGGAACAGTGGAGTCAAGGTAGATAGGCTTCCGGGAGAATCCGGTGCACGGTGCGGTTGATGTCCAGGTACTTCCAGCACAATGGGAACGACACTTGTTTGATATGTTTCATGTAGCATTCCGATAGCGAAGATCCATATCTTACTCGACTACTCTGTGTCTTCCATAGCCCAATAGAGAAAATGATCACCATAAGTACTCGGAAAGTATGTCCTCGTCTCGAGACCAATACCGTTCAGTTCGACAGCACCGGATTTCAACGGGTTCCGGCAGCCAAAATACCAAAGTCCAGACTCAGACCCTGAATGAATTTTTCCGCGAAGATACGCCTGGCTCGTGGATTGGCCAGCGGGAGTTGGACGAGGTAGAATGTCTGCCCTTGGTCCGTTGGCCTTTGCAAGGAATAGAAGAGGGTGTGGTGGTGACATGCTTGCCGGGCGGCCAAGATATCAACATCAACGACCGCCTGAAGGGTGCTGCAATTATTCCATGATAAGAGCGTGGTACGATCCACTCTTCCCTGACCGAGCAGAACAGCGCAGTGAGCTCGGTTCCTCTTATCTAGGATGAGGGTTAAGGATCTGGATCCTTCGAAAGTCCCCCGCTCGGGATCGGCTCAGTCAGGTCACGGTCAGATGAGGCAATCGGTTGGTGATAAGGCCTCACTCTTCCTTGACATTATCTTTCCACTCCCGTGCTCGCTGGATTTCGTGGCGTTTGTGAGGATTGGTGGTACAACAGGATAACGGTTATATGTATGTCTGCACTTTCTTTTTCTCCGCAGTCTTCATGCTCCACCGATTGCGTGCCGTCTGTGAATGGCTTGCCAAGTGTTATCCCCCTGAAAACCTCCAATCTCATCCCAATTGGCCTACCAGCTGCATATTCACCGCTGAGCTCGCTTGGTTCTGACTCCTCTCCATCGAATTATATCTCTGCTTATGCATGGAAGCTGCTGCACCTTCCCTGAACAACACCAGAAATCAAGATTTTTTTCTCGTTGCGCATCCACATCCCGCGCCGCGTAATTGTGGCTGGTGAGTAAAGTGCCTATCAAAGCGAATTCCTAGTCATTTCTTATCGAGAAGTACCAAATGCCATGTGTGACATGGCAGGACCTCCGGGGAATATCCTCAATTTCATTCGTGGATGGCTGCCGTGCTTTGTTCAGATGGCTTCGAGAAGTGGGAGAACGGATCTAGTGCCTTGAAACGGTAGTCTATTTGAAATTTGGATGTGGAAGGATCGATATGATGTTGCAAGGGCTCCCGAAATTAGACAAAGGTGCTATCTAAACGCCACGAGTTGTTGGCAACCAGCAGATTGAACATGCAGCTCGGATCATGAAGTTGCGCTGCCTGAATTTATGAGTCAGCCTCCATAATCCTACGCTCCTCTGAAAATATATGCCACTCCGGGGATGTTCTTGGTCTTCTTTCGTCGACACAGAGGTACGGAGGTATTTTGAGAATATCCAAAGCAGGTAGGCGCTCTGGGAACCCTGGCCATGGCTGGCCCGCAGTCCGACATGTACGACATATTTTGATCCACACTTGAGCCCACACTCAGTGATCCTTTAGGAGAGGTGCAGATCTGCGTCAAGGTTCTAGTCAAAGGTCATAGATAAGCAAGCATCTTGACAAAACATGGAAATTCTCGTTCGGTTTTTGGCGGCTGCGATCATTTACGGCTGGTTGTAGTGTAGTCCCTTTAGCGAGGAACCTAATACCTCCACCGTTCCAGCGAGAGCAATGTTGGCTTCGATTCCAAGGCTTGAAACTTCTATTCACTGGTGCCAACAGTAGCGTTTTGAAAGCACTAAGCCTGGCAGATCGGGAAAGCGCCTCTCGGCTGCAACATATGAGCCAGAGGTGCTCCAGAAGTTGTGACAAGTTGACAACCAGCACCTGCTTTTGGCAGGTTCTTGGAAGATAGAGCCACCACTCCAGCCACAACTAATGACATTGGCTTGACGAGGTAAATTAAATACTTTGAGACCGAAGGTACATGCAGCGCCGTTTATGCCAGCTTCAAGAGTCTCTCTCGCACCTCAACGATTTCTAGCTAAGGCTGAGCTGCAGCCTCGAGGTTTGGAGATGGTCATGGTAGAAAGACGAATCCACGCCGTCCCATGCTAAAGCAACCTAGCCCAGCATCTATCTTTGGATTTTAACCCACGGTCCGATTGCAGAGTATTGGACCCGCTATTTCACCAACACGCATTCAGTAGTGCTCGTAGTGGTAGAGGTAACGGTGCGAAGATAAGACTAGAAATTACTTTTACGCGAGATGCAAATGTGGAAAACCACAAGTAAAAGAGGCCTGCTTGATCAAGGAAGCAACCCTGAAGACGTGCCGATCTCCCGTGCATAAAGTTACAACCCATGAGCACTTCCGATCCATTTTCGGTACTAATGTAGACGTTTCCAGCTAGTAGTAAGCTAAATTCAATATTCAAGTTCCTCCCTCAAGGCTCTGAGAGTTGCTCCTAGTCACCTAGCGGGAAGGTCCCCACGGTTAACAACAGTGTGTAATTCGTCCTCGCTAACTCGTCCCCTGGGCAATGAATATAAACAGCGCTGGAGAATGAGTTTGCAAATTTCATGAGAGACTGATTGAAGCGAGTCTGACATTGAGATGAGGCTGAGGGAAATGAACGACAAATTGTTAGACATACAAGTGAGTTAATGCTAGAGAATGCGAGGATGGCTCCAGCCACCTACCCATCAAGGCCATGATACTCAGCTAGACCTCAGCGGTAGAAACTCCGAGTTTCCAGGTGTTATCAGCGACCAGAACTCATTCCTCATGCCTTGACGCTTAGAGCCTTGCCAAATAGCTCAACTTGCTTGGTTGAGCCATACATGTCAAAGCAAAGTGAAGCTGTTGGCACTATGCCCTTAGCTGCAGTCTAGTCTATCGCTAAGGAACAGGAAAAGACAGGACGACGAAAGCTGTGGCGTCAGCGGAGAGGCGATGTGATGTGTAGATGAGATGTAAAGAAACTTTAGGATTCGCCGCCTCGGAGTTAGAGTACGACTTTGCTACAAAGCTGTTATTCAAGAAACCGTGGGTGAGGGACCTGAGGGTGAGCGCAAAGTTGAACCGAAACCCGTGACTTGGGACCAGGATGAGAATTTTTTTCTTCGTTGAATAGCTCGCAATTTCGCCCCTCAACTTAGCGATCTTACGAGATATAAACCTTCAGGGTTACTGATTCGATCTGTGTGAGAATCTAAGTTAAGCCGCCATGACTTGAGCCTGGTCATCATACTTAAATACATAAAGGTCTAAGGGACGAAGGGACCAGTCGACCAGTCCCAAAGAGTTCAAGATAAGGGAGGATAATTACGAAGTAGGTATTGAGGAAACAAAAGGTAGAGTAAGTACCACAGTGCACCACTTGCACCTTGCCCCCACCCCGCACTTGCTCGCCCCAGCCTTGAGGCGTCGGTTTCACCATCCATTATTGAAGTGGCTGGAGAGTTTGGGTGGGTGTGTGTGTGGGTGACAGGGTGAGAGGGTATGGATACTTGATACTAGTACTAGTACTTGAAGGAGAGTGGGGGGTGGGGGGCTTCTTGGGCTCGGGGTCCCGTTGTTCGATCTCTTCCCTGTGCCCTCCTTGGCCTTCACTTCCTGTAGCTTCCCTGTCGTCTCTTCCAAACATTCCTTCCACGCCTTCCTGATTACGGCTGTCCGGCTCTGATCCTCGCTTGGTCTGCGAGTCCAGACCGCTGAGTGTGGGGCAATGATACATGGCATTGCATGGCCCAGTCCTGGCCTGCATACTGGACTTGCAGACTACATATGTACAAGAGCACTTGCAAAGCATCAGCGACCACGAGAGTTTGCGGAACAGGGAAGAACAGAACAGACAGGCAGATAGGGAGGTACAGTAGGTAGGTAATGAACTTAGTTATGCAGGAGGCAGGGAAGACTATAGAAGTTGTAAATCTTTGACTAATGGACACCAATACCGTGCACGAGACCAAGAGACCAGACATGAACGACGAGAAATAGCCCTCTTGACAAGAGGATTTTCTTCGCTTGGCTACCTACATTACTACTTTGTCGCTCTGTCACGCTGCTACCGAGTGTACACAACGTACTCGTCGCAACAATCAGCAACCATGCCTTTTTGCCTAGATGGCGCTTGTGCTCTTCCTAGGTTTACGGCACTGCGTGTATGCGGGATGATATGGATGATGCTGGATCATAAATTTACCATTCAACAGCTCTGAGAGGCTTTATGCAACGCTGCTGCAGCACGGTTAGGTACCCAGAACCAGCATCGGCAGGAGGGTACAGTGTTGAGTTGAGGGAACTCTGCTCTGCTCTGCTTGATGCAAAGCCAAAGTTAATCTCCAAAGCGAAGCATATAACTCGTCCCGAAAAGCATGGATCTGCTATTGAAGACGTTGCACGCACGTCCACGCCCCAACAACGTTTCCTGTGATATCTCTCCGTTCAAATCAGCTGCCTCCAACTCCAGATTTCTCCGCAATTGCGGTAGCACAATAGGAAGCTTGGGTGTTGGGCGTCGTCCAATAAATAATCCTTATTGCTGTACCAGCAGACCCGCAGTCCACTCGCTGTCATGTAATGATGGAACAAAGTGGAGAGAAATAGAAAAGTATAAAGTATGTTACAAGTGTGATGTTGTACCTGGTACAGCCAGAAATTTGGGATCTGGGAAGGTATGGCAAGGAAGCGGGCCGGCAACCACGGCGCGCTTGTACTATCATCTCCCCGTAAGCCGGTGCTCTTTTCCAGTCTTCCAGGGTCTGTTCGTGGGATTCAGAGTTGCGCAGTAATGATACAAGTAGCCCATTCAACACTATCAACGATCAACGACAGTATTGCTGTTACTGTGCCTTGTTGGATCTTTTGTTGTTGGTATTGGAGTCAGATCTAGCCGGACATGAGCAAATGCCGCAAGCTGGCAATACAACAACACTTGTGGAATACCAATAGTCACATAGCCTTTTCAATTCTTCGTAGCCAAAGACCAAAGCGTCTTGAACAACAATGATACTCCGTAAAGTTATTTATTGCAAATCCGTATAAGTTTCCTCAACGATTGAAGCCTTTGCATCTCTTCCCCTTGTCGATTACAAAATTTGACCATGGCAATTATATTTTTACTTCAGGCACACCCAACTTTATTGTCTTCCTCTTGTCTCCTGATTCTGCTAACGTCCAGTCCAGCCAGTAGCAGTCTGTCCTGTCACTTTCCACTGTCCAGACCAGACCAAACCAGGCCGCGTTGGTTTAGTATTTTGCCTGGCTTCACTACTTCCTTGCAAGCAAAGCAAAGCATCGGCTCAATCTCAATCGCACGAGAACCAAGAAGTCGAGGTCGAGCTAGTACTTTAGGGGCTGGTCACTAGTCTTTGCTCTGCTTTGCTTTGCTTTGCTTTGCTTTGCTATTTGCTTTGCTCTGCTCTAGGGGGCTTCGGCTCGAAGATATTTGCATAAGCTAGGTAGGTTTGCAGCCAAAGTCCAGCCCGTCCAGCCCGTCCCCCCGAGCCCCCGAGCCCCCCTCGCCTCACCTCGCCTCGCTAACTAACTACTACTGGCTCTACTGTAACACACACTTCCCTACCCCCCAACCAAGCCCAGCCCAGCCCAGCACTCACTCACTCACTACTCACCCACCTCCACTTTCTCCTCTCCACACCTGCACCAGAACTGCACCGCACCGCACCCAACCCAAACGCCGCCGCCTTCTCCTCCCTCCTCCTGCTCCTCCTCCTCGTCAGTCCAGACAATCTCCTCCTCTCTACTGTTCGATCCCCCCCCCCCCCCCCCCCCCCCCCCCCCCCCCCCCACCCCCCCCCCCCCCCCCCCCCCCCCCCCCC
>Ga0207879_100168_pt1 | contig 40589 bp, 47 predicted proteins | sample LinPmetageLP24_FD_184045 | JGI IMG/M metagenome (GOLD analysis project Ga0207879, IMG submission 184045) | Marine viral communities from the Pacific Ocean - LP-24 (SPAdes) | ecosystem: Environmental > Aquatic > Marine > Oceanic | place: Pacific Ocean | collected 2009-08-30 | reverse complement strand
CAGCAGCAGGAGGTGTAAGATCATACTTCAAAAAGGTTGTCTTGCCATCGTTACCATCCCAAGTACAGCCCTGTTTTGAAAAAGCTCTCGAAGATGGAAAGATCCCACCAAGCATGCCAAATAGCTTTCTCCCTCCCTCTACCCAAGGAGAAAAAGGTCTTGTCCTCCTTGGCGATGCGATGAATATGCGTCATCCCCTGACAGGAGGCGGAATGACAGTAGCATTTAGCGATGTAATCCTCCTTTCCGAACTCCTTGCCCCAGAAAGAATACCCAACCTAGGAAACACATCCGCCGTACAAAGAGCCATGAAGGTGTTCCACTGGAAGCGAAAAGGTCTCTCCACGATCATCAACATTTTATCAATGGGACTCTACAGCCTGTTCGCAGCTAACGACCGCCATTTGAAAGCCCTTCGAAAAGGTTGCTTTGCTTACTTCGAACGAGGGGGCAGTTGCGTAAACGGCCCTTCGGGTTTACTTGCGGGGATTATTAGACAACCTATGGTATTATTCTACCATTTTTTTTCTGTGGCTTTACTTTCCATTTGGATCGTCATGCAGGATACAATGAGGAGTCTTCTGGGGGTTTGGAAGTTCCCTTACGCGGTTCAGCAGAGTGTACTTGTTCTCTGGAAAGCTTGTGTGGTTATCTTCCCGTTCATATTTAGCGAGATGAGGCCTTGAGAAATGGAGGCGCTGGTGTTATCTTGGGGTGGCTTGCCTTGGACTCGATCTGTGGCCGCCACAGACTCACAATCACGAATGATTCTTGCAAGATGCATGTACGCGAACCGTAGCAGGAGGCGACGAACGCGGTTTCCCTTCATTAAACCTTGCACGATGTCCATCGCGGCAATGAGAGACTGCTCAAAGTTGTTGTTGTCGGCTAAGGGTTCAGCTGAGAATGCAATCCACCATTCGTATATCAGACGACAGTTGTCACGAAACAATAGGATATGGAGTCCATGCTGATCAGGAGGCAGGCCACGACTGTTACTTGAGCAGGTATCAAGTCCATCTTGTCACTCACCCGTAGGCCTGCACCTTTTGTTGAGCGCTTGCTTCGCGAAGCTGGCGCTCGTTCCAGAGGCAGATTTATGTTCTCGTCGCGGCCGTCCTGACCTGCCACCTGAGGAGATTTGGGCTTCTCGGTCGTTTCATTATCGGCAGTCTCTTCCCACTCATTATGTCCCGAGTCTGGTGTTGGTGTCGTCGTTATGGAAGGGAGCCCATTGGCACTGCCAAATGGCGTGTTCGGCATCGACATTGATCCGAATTGAGCTGGGATTGCATCCGTGGCAGATTGTTCTTCCCATTCCATACACGTTTCCTCCTGGGCAAACATCTCTTCAAAGTTTTCTAGTGGACGAGCGTGGCACTGTGACAGATCTGCAGCATCGTCAATAATATAGGACGGTATGATCAAGTCGTCGTAGATATCTTCGTCGCTGTCGCTCTCGTCCAAGCTTGGAATTGTACTCTCTTCCCCGCCGTCGGACTCGTTTGTCCATCTATCATTCCCAGCACTATAAGCAGATGATTGCAAGCGACCTGACCGTGCTACGACTTCGCGCGATTCCTGGTCATTCGGTACGTGGCCAGTCCTGCTGGCAGTGTTCAGTTCCTGGTGAAGCACAGCTCCATGTCCAGACGAGATGAGGGCGTATGTGATATCCTTCCATATCAACAAGAGATTTGAGGGATCTGGGTTATCAGTTGTAGGAACGTTCGATAGGTGCATGTTGCATGTGGTCGATTGATTGTTGGCGGGGAAAGAAACGAAACGATGCAAGACGCGGCAATGCGCGACTACTGTTGCACCGAACCTGGCTCGTTCATTGGGGAGCTCCATGCGAAATGGCCACTTGTCGGCTGTCCCTTCGTAGTTAGCACTATGCCGATCTGTTTTCGGAGCATTTAGGGAACCTCCTCACGAAACACCTCTGCCAAATTTTGCTCACATATTGTCCCACGATCGCACAAGGACTTCGCTTCAGAAGTGGTGAACTCCTCAGCGCTCGTATTGCCGTAAATATGATCTGTTGCACGACCACTGAATTGGAGATAGGAAAGTAATTACACTTAGGCTTAATTCTGCGGCGTCGTATGCCAAAGAGCCCCTCTGCGCTTATTTCTGCCAACCGCTTATTGTGGCGTAATGCCGTTTGTGGCTCCTTGGCAGAATTCCACTTTGCTAAGAGAGTACTCCCTGCTAGGCTATCCAGCCTTAAGAATGCTTATTTTGGCAGTCCCACGGTTTTATTGGGACATGGCTGTTATAGGAGGGCCAAAAGTAAACTGGAGAGCAGTGGATAAGTCATCTTTGGTGTACAGTATTACTCCATCCACTCTGCAAGCCATTCGAAAAAGTCAAAAATCTACCCCTAGTTTGTCGCTTAATTTATGCTTCTTTTGTCATATACTACATTTATGGCCGTTTTGAGCTGCAGATCCTGAAGATGCTTTCTGTTGCGCAGCAGCATTCCACAAACGTTAACAGAATCAATCACGCGGCTAAGACCCATGCAAGATACAGATCGGAGCTCTCGGAACCTCGACAAATCTAGAGATACTCTGTTGGAGTGCCAACAAGATGATCTGTTGTGATTGAAAGTGACTTCATACGACTCTGCTTCAACGGTAGGTATACGTTTTCGCCCAGCAAACTTGCCGGGGTGCACGAACCCAGGTGCCAACTGAATGTGGATTAGAACATGAAGGGCTGCAGGAACAGAGACTCACTGAAATCCCTCCAAGCCGGTTTCCCTCAACTAATAGGTATGCTGCTTTGCACGAGTCGATCAAAATAACCGATCAAAGGCTTATTTTTTGTCGCGTAAGATTTACGGTATACGGATTCTCGCTTTTTTTGGATTAAGCTGGCTTAGAATCTCTGTGATCATGGCTTGTCCTTGCAACAAACTATAAGGATGACAAGAATTGGAGCTGCACTTGCATCTCTCGGTCACGGATGGGTTCAAGTGACAATACTGTCTGACAAGACACTAGCTTCTAGAGGTAAGCAGATAATCAGTATCGACCTAACTTTGGAAACGTGGTTGGTAGTATGAAGTGATTTCTGGTCTGGATCAAATCTGGTCTGGAGAAGGACCTTACTACCTGGGAGTGAGTGTCTATCGTAGCCTCTGCAATATGAATTATAGTTTAACTAGATATGAGAAGTTGGAGATGGATGATCAGATGGTCAGGAATGAAAGTATGGATGCGAGGACTGAGCAGTGTGTCAAGCCGGCGTTGTCAATGATTTTATTGATGTAAAGGCCTCTGGTAGAACATGCAGGACAGAATAACCAAAGCTGAAGACATTTCTGCAATATTTCAAATATCAAGGAAGATAACCACTGCCTCGTCTTGTTGCTCCGTTCCTATGAGATGCAACACTTGCATTGCGATGTCAAATACATAAGCCCCTTCAAAGAGTTTCTGTTTCCGACGCCTTCTTGTCCAAGGACTACTCAACGTGTGGAAGACATCCCATCAGTGCCATCAAGTACCGTCTTCGGCAAGCCTTGTTCATCGCTGGGCTCCTTGTAAGTATCAACCGGTTTGGCATGACGAGTCCGATCCCCCTTCAAAATGTTAGACTTGTCAATGGCCTCTCTTTCATCCCGTTCTGTTGAATACATCACGATTAGCAAGGAATTCTTCCCTTAAAGCTTTCTTCTGATACGAAATATAAGAAGGGTTTTACATCGAGGTCACAGAATACTTACCAAGAGCTTCATTCGAGTCAGGGTTGAATTTATTATTAGGCTGCTCGACTGGTTCCTCGTCTTTCAAAACGGCAACAGGCTCATTATCACCGCTGGCGTAGGAGTTATCGACAGTGTCACCTCCTTGGACAATGTCATCGGTCTTGGTATTCTGATCTTTGAACTCGGAAGCTGCGTTTGTAGACATGATTGACGTGCTGAATAAATCGCAAGATAGTAAGGTTTTGAAGGTTTGAAAGGGCTGTCTAGTGCTGAGTTGCACAATCAACGAAATTTTGTTATTTTATAGCGTCAAGATTTTCCAGAGAGGCCATAGGCGTTTATACTCAAGTCTATTCCATATCGACAATTACTCATCACAATTATACCGATACTGGTCTACTGAGAGTGACATTGCGAAGGTAGTTCCTCCTCTTCTGCGTCATCTCAAATTGAATAATAGATGCCGTCATGTTCTATACACGACTTCGATCTAGGCTTGGGCCATCTCACCGGCTATTATTTCTTGGGCAAGGTTGAAGCCAATAATACATAAGAACAACGTACCTTGTGTAACAACAAAAAGAAAGTCATGGCGCACGGGATCGTAAAAGGATCGAATCAGGAATATGTGAGGTCATGATCATAGGGAATTTAACGGAAGGATCGATCCATTACGTAGTACGTTTATAACATTCCATTCACCGCCCTCTTCCCGAGGAATTACTCCTGTAAGGACAGAAGGCTTTGCCCTCGCAGCCTTGTGGAAGTAGTTGGCGACGCGCAATCTACTGGTGAATGGACGTCTATTTTTCTTCATATTCAAAAACGTGACACAGATAGTGGGAAGTTAACCGAAGTCGACAATGGGCTCACAGACATGTGAATCAGGAAGATTCAAAGTCGTGGAAGTGCTATTAACGCAATGCGAAATGACATGTCGTCTCATATCTAGTAACCTCATACATCAGAAAGCTTGTTTTTTGAGGTCAGTGAAGCTACCATTCAACTTCTCAGTTGCATCCCAAGAGTAATTATTTAATTGTCGTCATCATCGTGGTATTCAACATTGACGTCATTCAGGTAGAAGGAACGCAATCACTCTCAGCAAACGATGTCTATAAAGTGCACTACAGCTTTCGCCTGAACATCAAGCTTCAAACTTAATTGTATCTACAAAAGCTGCCTCTTCACCAGTGTTCATCCAAGAACAAATATCCTTTCGGTGCCAACATCTCGTCATGTCTTCGACCGGAAACACAAATCCTGGCAATTTTGCCAACAGACCGAGGGAGGAGGTGCAAGAGATTGCAAGTAAAGGGGGTCAATCTCGTGGCGCTGCGAACTCTGGCGGCTCTGATGATACGGCTGGAACGACTTCCGCCACTGGCAACACAAATCCCGGCAATTTTGCCAACAGACCGAAGGAGGAAGTCCAGGAGATTGCAAGTAAAGGCGGAAAAGCGTCGAGCGGCTCCTTTGAGCCTGGCAGTGACAAGGCGCGTGAGGCTGGAAGCAAGGGAGGATCGGCTCGTTGATGTTGGAATCACTGGTCCATGCTGCATGCTGGTGTGATAGATTGGAGCAAACAGGAATCGGAAGCGCAATTCACTCGTCCATTCGATCGCTGGCAGTTGCTGTTCCTGTAATAAGGTTTTTTCAAGATAATTCCTCTCAATATTTCAGTTGTGAAACGATATTTGAATGGCTTATGTTACCACTGCGGTAGGTTGCAGTTGTTCTAGGCCACACTCATTGCCATTGCACCTGTGGCACGCACTAGGTGATGCCCAGCCTCAGGCGCAATGACCACCGCCCTTACAGTAACCCCCCTTTCCTTTCTTTTCTTGGCGGCTCCCTCCGCACTTTTGCTAGACGAGGAGAGTTTGAAGAGCCGTCAGAACGCGAGAGTGGGACTTCGGAAGTAACCACATCTGCAACCCTGCTTATCTGAGCTCACCTGGGCACCTGTTTCGCCAGATCGATCATCCCAAGCACAATGGTGTGGGACTGACACGAATCTCTATGCGCTTTCAGAGATAGACATCACGAATTCGACAGCAAGACTGTCGCAAGATTCTAGCACGACTAGGAGAAAGAGTACCTCTTAAGATACTGGTCGGGGCCTCTTCGGCCCCTCCTCAGAACCCCACCCATCCTCCGACCGGCGCCCCTCCCCCAACGAGTTCGCGTTATGAGTTCCGACTCGACCGTCTATCTCGGTACCCCCATTTTCTACGTATCTATCACCTACGGAGATACTTCCGACGCTGCAGTCCTACTGACGCCCGATGACGGTCAGGTGATATTTATTCTAGCGAATCAAAGATTGATTCAAAAATTATCATAGGGGGGCAGGAAGGCAGGAGGGCAGGAGGGGTACTGGATACTGTATGGCGGTACTGTAAGGTGAGGGAGGGCAAAATTTGGCGGTGAGACGGTATCCATCAAATCAAGCCTCGCGACCGACAGCGGCACCAGCCAGCCGTTGAGTAAGCCCTCACTTCGCTCGTTCCTCCTTGCTTTCGGAGCCCTCCTTCGTAGATGTCCAACCCTCCAAATGGCCGACACAAGCACTCCAATTCATCGACGTAGGGGAACCGCCTATGTAACCCAGAATGCCTGTAACGAGTGCAAAAAGAGGAAGGCAAAGGCGAGCGATATATCTCGGTCGTAGCAGCACAAGTAAAAGCTAATTAATTATCTTCTAGTGCGACGGGAACAATCCGTGTGCAAGGTGCGAACGTAATGGCCTCGCGACCTGCCATTATGATATACCTGTCAACGTCAGCAAAAAAGATCTGAAGACTACAATTGGCGAGCTCCAAAAGTATCGGCAGATGAGCGAAGAGATCTTTGCCAGCTTGGCTTCCGGGGACCAGCGCAGTCTTGTACTGCAAGAGCTCCAGGACGGCAATACACTGGAGGTTATATGGGGAAAACTGAACGGGGCAATCGCAGATCAGCAGATTCAACAACGCCTTGAGCAAAATAAGGACGATATGGAATGGGTAGGTGACCCGGTGGAGAACACAAGGGCCGACTCTAGGCAGAATACCGAAGAGGAACAGGACGGTGAGCCTTGGACGAGAGCCATGTCTGATGAGGTGCTTATCAAACACTTTCTTTCGCTATACTTCTGCTGGGAATATCCCATTTTTGCTACTCTGTCGCGGCAACATTTCCTGGTCGATTACCGAGCAGGGCGGCGCCGGTATTGTTCATCCCTCCTTGTCAATGCCATTCTAGCCATTGGATGCTCACTCTCAGGCATGCATGAAACGGACATAGGCACAGACTCAAACAGGCACGTTTCTGGACAACAACTGTTTGACGAAGCTGGACGTTTATTAGCCAAGGAAGATGATACACCGCAATTGACAAATGTTCAAGCCTTGGGCATCTTGTCTATTTTTGAACTGAGCTGTGGAAACCAACATAAGAGTATCTTGTACTTTGGGAGATTTATTTGCATGGCTGTAGAAATGGGATTACATCTTGACACCTTAACGTCTCAATTTCCTCAGATTGAGCTTGAAGTACGCAGTGCCACAATCTGGGGTGCCTTTGCGTTAGACAAGTAAGACAGCGCATCATTTGCCATATACTCCTGCGCTTTTTCCAGACTGACTTGAGCCAAGTGCCTGGTGTATCATTGGAAGCCGCCTCCCTCATCTTAGTCGCAAAGGTGTTCTCATTTCAAAAGGCTTCTTCCCCGAGGCCGAAGAGCAGACAGTCTGGATACCTTATACCGGCGATGAGCTACCCCCGGGACCTAGCAAACTCCAGACCAGTCACGTGCGATCAGTACATATCGTCATGTGTGAACTTTTTGAGGTCGTTCATGAGGCGCTGTATATACTCCACGTGCCTATTCTACCACTTACTAGCAAGCACGTCCTACAGATCTATCATAAGTACCTTGCCTGGTATGATTCTGTGCCTGCAACTTTGCGGCTTGGAGAAAATTACACACCTGCTGTAATATTCATGCAGTGAGTTATATATCTTTCCCGCGGTATCAGCTCGGGATTAACATGTTCTCTTAAGTATATATTACCAATTCGCGGTTCTTACCCTATTTGGTCCATTTGTCAGACTCCGTTTATGGGGCTCTAGCTTCCACCCGCACGAGATCTGCTTCCAAGCCACAGAAACAATCAAAGCTCTTTTGGCCTCTTTTCGCCGCCTTTATAGCCTGCGTCGAGCTTCTTCTTTTCTCCCACTCATTACTCTTGCATCATATCTATTTCATGTTCTGCAAGAAGATTCTCCAGTGGCTGGTGTTCCGACTCAGCTTAGCCAAGGCGTTAATGACCTCCAAGAAATGGGGTACTCTCACGAGGAAGCGGTACGTGGAGCACAAGTCGTAGCAGCTGTGCGGGCAAACATGCCTATCTCTTCGCAGGAGAAGGCGACTCTCACCGGAAATGTAGAGGATATTTGTAAAAATATTCGTGTGATGGTGAAGGTCTTTGGATTAGAAAGGGAGCGATGCTGCTTTGCAGGTCAAACTTTTGCTGTTAAATCTCTATTTTCTCCATTTCCTTTCCAAGTGCTACCTTCTTTGGATTTCAAGAAGGAACTATATCTAGCGGGATTCGAATTGATAGATGAGGTAGATGGTGGTCAGTGATTAAAAGGTCGAATACTCATGATACCCCGGTGTAGAAAAGTCATGAATTGTTCCTTGGCCTCACGTAATATACTCATATTGCAAGCCTCATGTTTCTGGTGCGAATAAAGTCACTCCAGTGGCAACACAGGTGTATGGTCCTTACTCAGTTAGTTCCTAGGCTGATCGAAGAGGGTTGTGCTAACTCGCCCGAGATCAAAAGACCAAATCATCATCCAATCTGAAGACGATTTGTTTCCGTATTTTTGAATGCGCAAAGTCTACAAAAGCAAACCTAATTCAGACGAAGATTTGGGACATGCGATGCCTAAACTCATCCCCACCTCGACATCCACTATAATACGCCGCTGGCTTACGCTCAAGAGATCCTGATCAAACTTAATTCGATCTTTTCCAAATGCAACGATAATGCTAGACCCGCCGAATTGGAAGAGCCCGATTTCATCTCCCTTCTTAACATCCGTGCCTTCTTTGCGCAATGGCTCGTTTATCCTATTTACGCTTTAGTAAAAGAAACGGCCATCATGTTGCATAGTCAGTCTTACTCAACTGTGCCTACTTCTGTTGCACCAATAGCAACAACTGGTACCATTCCAAATTCCTTCGTCTCAACAACAATACAACACTGCGCGTTACGTGTTAGTATATCTACATTACTATTGAGGCAGATAGGATCAACCTGGAAGTAATCGCAGTACTCTGCTTGGATCATCTCACCTTGCCAGCGACTGGAGAGTGGTAGTGATGATAATCCTGCGGGCTCAATCGGAAGCTCGCAACACCACCATCGGCCCAAAGCTTTGCTCGTTCCACGTCAAGAATTAGGTTGCCAATAGTAAAATTGTTGCTCCCTGGATCCAGAGAGCCTGCAATTGAGATACAGAAGGGTAGACGACAACTCGAGAATCAGCATGTGGAATATTCACTAAGACTTGACGGCTGGAAGTCATCCATATTGATATGGTAGAAATCAACAAAGGCCTTGATCTCATGCGCACAGGCTTTGGAGGCCTCCTTTTGCCCTGTGGAAGAATGTTAACCATTTTCCAGAATGAGATGTCAAAGTCTCTAGTCTCACCTGCAGCGATTGTCTTTTCGTGATTCCATAGTCGCAGAAGATGCGTTCGGTCTATGGATTGACCATTTTCTTGATAGCTGCGCTGCTCGGGGAACAGTTGCAGAACTACAGACGTTGTTAATCGGATCCTTGTATTTGGCTCTTGAAGAGTCGTTTTCGCGGTTCGTCTCGATCTGGCTCAGAAAGGGGAATCGCGATGCTGACGTCTCAAATAGTGCTCTGGAAATGTGCAATTCAGCTTGGTCATGCCTCTTTGACCTTTCCTCGCGACATATCCGAACAGACGATCAAGACGAGATGTACACACGACTTTCGACCTTACACTGTGCAACGGTTGCTCTTACACAGTATCTGAGAACATGGCAAGCGGTCTTATTAGCCACACACAACCCAAAACAGTCTGTCAATCGCCATCCGGCAGGCAACAACTCTGGTCAGAACGCAGCTCAAGAGCAAGGACGAGACAGCTGCTCGTGCGGAGCAGATATCACATCGGCCTTTCACTCCGAGCTCTCACCAAGCTCTCCAGATCCACGGATCCCCAATCCCAATCAACCCTCCGATACTCTAACGCAGGATAGGACGCACTCTCTGATGTACAATCTTAACCTCCTCACTTGGGAGGTGTGTGATGGGTTGTATAGCGAGACCTACTATGTCCTAACGCGAACCGAAATGGCCAGCATCAGGTCTGAAGTAGATATGAGATGTAACATTGTGGTGGACGTCAATTCAAGAAATTGGATTTATCGTACTGAATGGGCAAACGCTATGCGGCGGGGAGAGGCTGATCGTCTCATTATTGCTCTCAGTTACTATGGCTTTCGAATATTGCTGATAGCACCCTGCCGACACTACTGCGCCCCATGGAATACTGAGTTAGAACTATCGAAAGCCTGCATACACATGACATCGAGCTTCGATTATGCCTGTCGCATTATTGATCTTGCATCGGAGATTTCGAGCTTGTCAGATCTGATGTCCTTGCCTTGCTGGTGGTCAGTCGTTCCCCACATTCTTTTCGCTGCGAAGCTTGTTATCGATGGGGATACAGTACTGTTTGCGGGCTATCATTTACCGCCTGACAGATTGTATCGATTGATGGGCTTAGCTCGCAAATGGTTCGCTATCTTGAACCCTGCTCTAGCCGAAGCTGGCATTTTCGAAGAGGAGTTCTGTGAAGGAGTGTCTAGACCGGCGCGGTCATCTAAGTCCGCCACAGAAGTGCTCCCGGATGTACTTTCGAGTGCTTCCCTTGAAATGGCAGGAACGCAGAGTTGGGAATCCCCTTCTCTTCCACTGGCAGACGCACCAGTCAGCGCAGTCTCGTGTGCGATTCCCAGCCAGCGCCGTAAGCCACCGTTAAGCTTAAGTGCCAGTATCCGTAAATTTCAAGAGCATTTAGAAATAAGTCAAGATACATATAAGAGCCTGATGGTAAGCAGCCTTTCCACGTCCCTTCATTGCTACTAATAAGCATACAGAAAGAAAGCGGCATTGTTTGGGAGGTACTTGTCAAAGATAATAGTCTGCTTAAGTCGAACCACGGGAAGCCCCCATACCAGTGGTCCGATTTTACAGAGAAGGCAAAGGACGAGGCTGCAGAGATGCTTTTACTTCAGGCTAGCCATCTCACTCGTCCCATCTTCGGAGTCACACTAGCCAGCGGCGACTCTCTCAACTGGATTGCAAAATGGTTACTGTATCATACATTTCGCCATCGCGTCGCCCGAACTAGACAACCTTCTTAGCCAAGCTGCAGTTGGACGCCCCTGGGATATGAACACTGCTATCCAGCTCATCTGAGTCATGATGGACAGAGGCAGCAGAAACTGAATGCCACCTGCCGCTCATAGATTGTTGACAGCTATGAGTGGACCCGGCAATTTTGGACGCGGTTGTTAACCGGCTTCTGGAAGATCGCTCGGACGTATCTGCGGCGGGAATCACTCGATCGTGCCTTGTCTTCCTAGGGGAAGCGAGTCAGCCTTTTCGACTGCTGGAACCGGCGGGCAGAGTTGAAAGGAAAATTTTATTCATACTTTACATATTGAAACCAAGGCTCTCGATCGCAACTTCGACCAATTGTCATTACTCAGGCGGGTTGAGAGCTTGCACTTTCGTATGATTACATTTGTTCATTCATCAAATCACCTGTGCATCAACGCTTATACGAGAGGAAACCAGTGGGAGTATCGAAATTCTTCCACCAAATGGAAGCCACTCCTCCGCGGAGGAGAACGAATACCACAGCTAATCGACCTGCCCAGGGCTAGTATGTTCCATATGTGTAGGGAGCGCAAACATAGAGTGGGCATTATCCCCCATCGAGGCCAGTCAAGGAAGTAATTCCTCATCTTCATGAAGTGGAATCTCAATGGTCTCATCTGCAACAGGCGAATCCTTCTTGGGACCAGGGGGGCTATCAAAGCCGACAGCAGAGTTGGGCTCTGTGGAAGAAGTATTTGATCCCTTTCGGGTTATCTTGTTGCCATTTGTGAAATCCGTGTCGAGTCGGCGAGTGGCATATGAGCTTCGGCGACGGGAAGGAGGACTCAGCGTTTGTTCTGAGAGACCAGTTGAGTTCTGTGGTGACATTGCGGGACTTTGGCTATCGTATGTGGGCCCTGGACCTTCCTGAATGGAATCTTGCTGAACATAGCCGCTGAACGACCTTTGCATAAGGAGTCCTTGTGAGATCTGGGCTCGCCTTTGATTACACTCGTCAATTTGGTCCTGTAGCTTGGCAGCTGTCTTCATGATTGTCTCTAGGCCAGTCTTGACTGCTATCTTATGGTCGTCAGAGTGGCAGTGACTTCCTATACCATGGGTAAAAGTCCGGAAAGAATCCAACTCATCTTGTACTAGTGCGACTTGATTCCAAATACTGTGATTTTCCTGGCGTTTCTTGATCATCTGTTCTTTCTCCTCAGCTTCCATGACCTTCTGCTTGTGGATTGGCTTGTATATCCAACATATTCACTTGCAATTCATCAACTAGAGGGGAGAAGTTCAGTATGTCGCTGAAGTCGTAGTTGGAAGCATTGGACATGCTTAGTGTGAGAAGATTGTCGTCCAAATATGAATTGGCATTGAGCAGATTGCCAGCATAATCAAAACCTGTCTCGTACTCCATTGTAATGATTGTTTGTACGCGTGACAAGACCTTGAGATACCAAAATACCGATGTTCTGGTTGGAAGCACAAGTAAGAAGTGTGACAATCGTGCTTTAGCTCGGACAAGTATATTTGAGCCAAAGTGGCTAATCGAACAGTGAGGTCATAAAATCGAAGCTGTGTTGTTCTGGTCGCCAAAGTTGCTCTCGGGTTGGGAATCGTGGCTTGCACTTTCGCCAACCAAGAGGAGCTTTGATGATATATCGTTTCCTTTTTCCTTGAAGCTCGAAGATCTGGCTCAAGGGTTGTTGGGGACGAAGAGCCGCTATATCTCAAGGTGGCTGGCGCGCAAGTGTACGGAGAAAGCGGGACTATTCGCGGGGGTCCTTTTGAAAGGTTTTGGGCCGGGCGCAAATGATGAAGGTGCAATGCTGACGCTCAAGTGTTGCTGGGTCGAGGTAGAAGTTACGTTCGATAGGTCGAGGCCTAGTGATGCATCGTTTAGCCCATGCTTATTGCTTCAGATTTGCGTCATTCATGCAGACCTTACCTCTACTCTTCAATTGTGGATGTGGGATCACCTTATAGTGTATGATAGTCTTTCTTGTATTGAAATATAGGAAGAAGTGGCGTAGCGTGGTCATGTACGTCGGATGCGAAGGGACCAATTGACAGACAGTGGCTGGCACTGTCGCTGTTTGTTTTCTATCGGAACATACCAGTCGAGAGGTGGAGGTCTTCATAGGGGTCAGAGGCAAAAGAAATTTCAATGTCGGCGGGCAGTCTTGCAACCAGATGGGAGATTTAAAGCTCGATGGTTTGTCGCAAAGCTGCTACCCTCGCCTATCGTCACCGTCGAGGATCCGGTGCGTAACAAACTCAACATGGGACAAGGGTCTTTGCTGCGGCGCGCTCTTAACTGCTAGGCACCCGTGGATCATCGCTCTGGTGGGAAAGGCCAACACGTGTTTCGAAGAATCTCATCCCTGGTGGCAAGCAATCAGGAGCACGCTCCTTGCTGCCACGGAGGAAGTGCTCCGGATGCGCAAGGGGAAGGCTTTGGCACATGCAATTGTTGCACTGCATATTGTCCGGTAGCCTTTAAGCACCACAGATGGCACCACTCAACGAGTACGTTCATACACCAAGCTAGTGATCGAGAAACGTAAGCGAATGCATGCTGTAGCCCTTCGCATCGATAGATCAATAAAGGAGACACCTCCGCACGCCATGGTGTCTGCAAACATGCGCCATCCAAGGCCATTGGTCCTCTGGATGGAGCTGTCTCCGTACATACGTGATCTGCACTTGATGTGGGGCTGCTAAGTTTACAAAAGAGGAAAGATATTACAGAGCAAACCTGTTTCTCATGCCCTAGAGCTGATCTGTGAGAGGTGGTTGGGACTTGAGACTTCCATATCCCGCCCTGTCGTAATATTGCAGGTACTACATGCAGTTCACAACCATTCAAGCCCTGGTCTTGAATGATTTCCATCTCATATGGCTCCTACTCAGCAAAGGTATTGATTGGGTCACCCTTCACGTCAAAGCCATCGCACGTGCTCGCTCCTCGTTTTACCTCGCACTGGGTCGAAGAGCTGGAAGAACCTACCTAGGATGGGAATGTGAACAGAACCATCGATATTCCGATTCCAATCTCGAGACGCTAGTCATTAGACACTAACAGTTGTTGCAATCCTAGCTAACGATCCCTTCAAGAACGCTGTGATCTGTGGTGGCAACTTTCTGCAACTCAAACCTGTACGTTCCCCGTGCTACGTCGGACGGCTTCCCTTGCGCTTTACTAGATGGTAAAAGTCATCATCTAGTATCCTTATATTCTAATTCAAAGATATGTTTTCACGTTTTACAGCAGTGCTTGACCCTTGCATGACGTAATTGGTCCGAGAACCCTAGTACGGCAGGCACCCTAATCTGACTTTAGCGTTCTGCGGAAAGACCTCCAGACATGTGTGACAGCAGGGCTAGAATGATCGGCAAGGGTCGGCTCGAGACGATCGGGCCTGGTCAATGTGCCAAGCTACCAACGGTCACTCCATTCAAGGGCGCGGCGACAGGGTCACCGCAAAAGCAAGGATGGATTGGACAGGTAGGAAGTCCGGAGTTATCCTCCGAGTGGTCGACAGAAATCCACTGTGAGGGTCAAATACCATGTCGAGCGGGTAACGATACCCAAACCCAGTTGACTTGCTACTTCGTACCATGGGTAAATAATGTTAATTTCTTGTCAGTGCGATTTATCACAGTCTTGGAGCTGATTCGCCAATAACCCTGGTTTTCATAGAAATATCTAGAACCCGCACAGACAGGAGATGTACAATATTTCGGCCATGTACGAAGTAATTTGCTGTTGCTTTGACAAGACTCGGTGGAATTACACATCAACGCTCTACCCAGTAGCCAAACTGCTTAACCCAAGGTTTGCAGTTCAGACTGCTGATTCCGTGCTCTTTGACAATATGACTCAATTTACCCCCTTGACCATAACTCAGACGAAAGCGGAGTTGCTGAGATACCTGAATCTGTCACCAAGTGTCTATACTTTGATGGCTGTATGTCGTGCTGCCCCTAGAACTCGATCCCTAACGCTCTGGCTCGCTTTTTACCTTCTCACCTGCTAATATCGACCACCACGACAGAAGGAGACAGCTCGAGTCCACAGCTGGCTGATCTCGGAGAAGTCGCACTTGAAAGATCATTGTACGCGTGTGCCGCCGTACGACTGGAATGATTTTAAAGAGCAGTGGAAGGACGAAGCAGTAAACCGAATCGCTCGTGGTGGAGATCAATACACCAATTATTATTGGAGTCTCGCTTCCCAACAAGATAACTGTCCCAATTGGATCGCACGATGGTTCCTTTATCATAAGTTTCGTTACAATGATAGCAGGAGTCGAAGACATCGGGAGCGACATAGCAAGCATATATCAGTGAGGAGACAAAAATTTAAAGGACAAAAGGAGCTCGCCACAAATGGCGACGATCACGACGAGGCGATATATACAGGTGGGTACTGAAACTCTCACAGGGCAGCGAGACCTTACCTCCGAGCAATTGATCTGCGCGATGTAATCTTTCCACACCTCACTGCGCCCGATATACTTACTGTGCGCTTTGTATCACAGTATCTTCGGTACATGAACCGTCACGTACATTTTCGGCTGACTTCTTGTAGGGCTTAATGCTTATGGAGACTACACCTCCGGTTGGTGCATGGTCTTGGTCAATTTAAAGGGACAATAACAGTAGTGTGCTGATAAATATTCAGGAACAAATGTGAGCACCTGCCGTTACACTAGCAGACCACGGATATACTACGATCCCATCAGAGACTGCTGAATAGCGGAAAGAATGGCTGATCAAAGAATGTGACATTAAGAGAGAGCCGGGACCTTGACACAGCCGCTCGACGAACGCTGGTATTGGGGACAAAGGAAAACTTTGGGGCGTTCAACAACACGGATTAGCTAGCCAAAATATGTCTTACAGAAAAATAATTCCCAGTTGACCCATCGGCATCGTTGTGGCCCCTGGTGATGTATCACGTCGGCAACATTTTAGACACTCTTCGCTCGACGAGTCTCTGGCACAATTTCTGCGTCAAGAAGTGCCACTGCACAATGGTGCAAGCCTAATTTGATATGCCTCCTCCATCCTTCCCAGCGCCTACACTAATGATTTGTCATCACTTCGTGTTCTTCCTCTTTCAAACTGGGCTTGGACACGCCTTGGGCCTGCCTTGCCCTCCGCAGTCTTCACATGGTGGCATGCCAGCTCGCATTGTGTATATACCTCTTTCGAACAGCCCCACCTCGTCTGTCAAGTCGCCAACCTCATGTTTGAGCTTCGTCTCCTGTTGTTTCATGAGATGCGCGTCGAGAGAGTTGGCCTGTGGAGTCTTCCTGCTCTGTTCTGGTCTACCATACAGCATGTGACAGAAGATGTGCCCAAGAACCGTGCCATTCATTAAGCTGTCTGGTGGCGCTTTTCCCATGTGATGCTTCTGGGTGCGCCACCGTGAGTTACCGGCCGGCCTCTATGATATTATTGCACTAGCGCGCATGCCTGTGCCTCACCATTCCAGCTGCATCCTCGTCCTTTTCTTCCTCGACAACACCAAAAAAGAATCGTCAACCTCCACCACCACTCCAGATTCACGCCGCAGACTCTATATCGATTCAACGGTCCAAATACCTCATTACTGGGGTTTAGAGATCTGCAGAGTCAAATGCACATCTCAAAATCACATCAGCTCCTCATGATGTGGTGCTGCCACCTCCAAGATCTGCGTTCTTGGCAACTGATAAGTCGAATATATCAAGTATCTGCTTTGCTCCTTTGGTGTACGGCGGAGCGAGTAAAGTGCCTAGAGCGGTTGCGGTAAGTGTGATATTCTCCAACCACCAAGTCGATGGAGGATTTATCCGAACGGTGTTCACTCTCCTATTGACTTTCCTGGAATGCTCGATGATGGTGGTGTCAGACTGGAAGGAGCAGGCAGTAAGTATGATACTATATGCCCACTGATAGTAATCAACGAGCGGATGTGCAGTAACTTTTTAGTATCATATCCGTATTACTAACTCAGTCGGACCTTCGCAGTATTGTAATAGGGAACAGAATTCGCGACGATTTTGTCACATGACCAGTCTAGACCAGTTCTGATGTTTTAGGTGTACGGGCTACACTTGATTTGCGGGCAGGCCCTCCAGAACGATACTTATTCTATGTGAGCGACCACTGAACAAGGCACAGAAGCAGCGGCCATAATCACGTTACCGTCCGTGCTCATAGCTTTGTTGCACATCGCTCAAGACCAATGGTTACACAGCTTTCCCCCACAACTTTGAATCATTGGTTCGGCTATTCGACAATAGCTTCAACTTGGACCACTAGAGGTTGAGGCTGAATACACCCCACTTTACCCAGGTTGTTTCAAGATGCTAGTATATTACGTGATACTGCCCAAAGCGACCTGCGCCAATGCCTCCGAACAATCTGCTCTCCATGTTATCAACCATCCTCATCCTCATTCGCAGCCATCACTAAAATCTGCTCCCATTCTATCTCGAATTGAGCCCACATTACGGAACAGACATGTAATCTCCACCGCGAAAGGAAAAGACAGCGACATCTGCTACCTGGTAGCGAGGGGTAGACCTTGCTTGAAATGATTCTCGATCATTTTAGACACAATAGAATTGGATCAGTCTGTCGGTGAGGTTGAACTACAAGCCTGAGGTAGGCTTCACGCTCCCTAATTAACTTCCGCCTACTATCAATGACTTCTGGAAGTTGCAATTTCCATTCTGAGGCACTTGAATCAATAATATAGCCTAGTCCTCTGAGCAGAAAAGAAATTGTTCTACCTTTTCCGATTCTACCAGATCCAAGGCTACGAACGATAGGGCCAAATAGTTCACGAATTTGTCCGAAAAAAACTAGCAGGCGATACACAAGATTCTTCAGGTGGCGGGTCCAGTTCTCGGTCCAAACACCCTCGCGTCGCGATAGAAGAGCTTGGGTCTATCCTGGGCATAGTGTTCGAAGATATTCAGATGCGACCGAGTTGGCTCGCCTGAAATATGCCGCGATGAAGCGTATCTCGGGATGGACGGGCCCATTGTTCGACGTTGCAGGTCTGAAGAATGTAATGAGGGCTATGACAATCTCTTGAAGGAGATGATCGTGGTTCGAGACATCACGAACGGTACGTCAAATGATAAAGCGCAGTTACTATTTTCTGCTGAGCGCTGACGCGAACAGGATAAAGCGGGTTGGTCTGAGCGACTCATCTTCAAACAAAGCCTAGATGTCATCTGAACCGGTAAGAATCAGCCTGTTTGTGTGAATCAGATCCCATCACCTAGAACAATTTGTACAGCAAGGCACAGCGAAGAAGACTTCCGGTATACGAGGAAATTGATCTTTACTCAGTGCGAAAAGGCGAAGTCGTGTCGGCGAAGAATGAGAAAGTTCACAGTGTTGAGTACTGATCCGACTGGGTATCAGTTGATACCATCTAAAAAACATTTCTGTAGCCTAATTCAAATCACGTCAACAACGGAACCCAATCTAAATTAAACTAACGCAACGATCCGCTCCTCCTGTTGCCTCTGAGTTAGGGGGAGTGGGGTGCTAGCCCATGATGCTGGGCGGCACACCTGGTCGAGCACACATTACGGGCTGGCCCAGTCGGGGCAGCACCCTGACCGTGCCAGCACGACCAGGCCAGCCCTTTATTAAGGCTGGCCCACTGTAGGGGATGGCCCGTACGTGCCAACCCGAAAACCGTGCTGGCCCAACTGGGCTGGCACGCATCCAGAGTTAGCCCAATTGTGCCACCCAGCATCATGGGCTGGCACCCCAACCGTCCTGGCCCATGTGGCCTAGCCTTCACAAGTGCTATAGTGAATGTGCTTATTTTCATGACAAGGCAACGAGCAAATTTGTTCCTTGTGAGACAAATAATGCAACTGGTTCCCCATTTTCCACATTTGAGCCCTTTCTGGATGGAGGATCATTGTGTGCGCCCTTGCTCCTGGGTGCAAACGCTAATCTCCATCATCATCAGAGTTAAAACCACAACACACTCCATCTCACGACAGTTCATTTCAGAAGTATGCATGGTAGATGGTTTAATTATTTAATTCAAGTATTTTTGTTCGAAGTATCTTATCGGAACTGGACGAACGCATGACCAACAAGAACCAAGAAACATAATACAGTCCTCCTCTCCCCTTCACTAATGATGAGCTTTATTCTGCCTCTTCTCCGGAGGAAGCTCCCTCTCAGGCATTACCTTAGATGCGGGCACCACAAGCTGGTTCTTAACCTTGATGCTCTTCTCAGGGACAAGGAGGATAGTGTTCGACCCGTCGGCAGTGGCTGCTTGGAAACATGTTCTTGGGACTAGCACGTTGCCTGAGCTGTCAAACGGCCGTATTCCCTTCCTCATGTACTTCTTCGCCACCCGTTCCACTTCGGACGGGTCAGAAATGTCAACTAAAAGGCTTCGAACGGTCCTCCAAATGCCTCGCTCGTCAATTTTGAACTCAATGCGTACTGTAGAGGGCGCAGCCAATACCTGCAACTGTTCGTCCGGAGCCTGGTGAAGCTCTTGCCTGTCACTATGGGTACTTGCGTTGGCTGTGCCAACCAGATCTTGAACAAACGCGTCCATGTCCTCGGTAGCTGGGCCACGAGAAGTGCTAGCAAGCCCATCCGCTATGAGATTCTGAAGATCAATGAACGTGCCTCGCCTCTGATCTATCGCTCTTGCCTGCGAAGAGGCGTTCCCATCTTGTGCATTGTGGGCATCGTCCAGTGCTTGTCTCTCTTGTTCTTGTCTGTTTGGCTTCCAAACTTCTATCTCCATTCTTTCTTGCTCCTCTCCGTCCTGTGCCGCGTGTTCCAACCGGGTTGATCTCTCTTGCTCCAATGCACTCCTCTCCTGACCAGCAGCCTCGTGTTCTGGGCCTCCATGTACCCCTCCGCTTGTGTTTGATGCGTGGTTCGGACGCGACTGTTGCAATGGCGAAGATTCCACTTCTCCAAAACTAGGATCTCGGGGAGGAGACGGGTGAGAGCGCGCACCAGTACGAGTCCCACTTGGTCTACCAAAGAATGCAAAGTAAACAGATCTGCGCACAAAAAAGGACGTGATACTTTCGCCTTGCCCGGTCACCTCTATGTGGAGGTTGGCTATAGTAAGGGAGGCGGCATCCCGCGTATGTGCCTTATCATCTGGGAACCCACATCGGACACCTGAAGCCTCAGGATCATCGCTGACAAAGGCCGGACACACCTGCTCCACTTGGACAGATGTGGCAGTGTCAAATAACCTTACGATCTGCTCCACGTTAGACTCAAGAGTGGCGTCCGTGTATTCGTAGTGGTCCGATTTCCGTGCATTTAACAAGGCAGCACGCGCGATCTCCCGATCCGCCGATCGCTGGCTCAACGCCGAGATTTGGTCAGACTTAAACCCCAGTCGGATGGCGAGAGCAGCGAAGTTGGACAACGCCACTTCGTCCACTTTTCCAGGCCGCGGCTTGGCCAGGCGTTTTTTCTTCGTCTTGGTCTCCTCCGATGGAAGCTCCGTTGGAGGAGGCAAGTCGGTGGCGTTCTGCATTGTGTAAAGCCAAAGCGACCGGTACGCGAGATCCCAGTCCTCCGGGGCGCCAAAGTATATGGCATCTAGGGCACTGCACAACGTTTGTGTGGGAGACGGCTCAACCAGATGCCTCATACCGTACGCGCGAGCATGCAGGTAGTTGATATCCGCGAAGAAAGAAAGAAATGAAGTGATGAGGCCGGCGATCTTGCTCAACTCGCCCCAGATCAGCTCGCGGTCCTGGAGGTTGAAGGCGGCAAAGATCTGGCCATTGACCAGCCGGCCATGGAGCATCTCCGCGTCCACTTTGGAATGTTTGGGAGAAGTGAGCTCAACGGCCTTCACTGTGGCAGTGTCGAGCATTCGCATCGCTTGTTTCTCATGACGGAAGATCCGGGACCAGACATCTTTGATGCCCTTCAAATAGTGTATAGCGTTCTGTTCTCTTAGCAGGTCAGGTATGCCAGTCGGCGCCAGACTCACCTCTTTGCACCCCATGCTGATCAGTTTGTTCAGCGTACTGATCCTCATATCCCCCCAGAGCCCAGGTAGATCTAGGAGATCATCGAATGCCGCCTTGAGGTCTGAATGACGGGAGAGCTGCTTCAGACATCGAGTGTCATTTTTGGACAGACGACTCCGCCACCTGCCCTCGGAGTAAAGATCTCGCTCTTGTGTGTATTTGTGTATCTTGCAGTAGATTTCACCAGCACTCGGCGGCTTTTCGTTCGCGTACTCCTCGATCAGGGCGGTCTGGAGATCATGGTTGGCATCTGCAAAATCGCGTCAATTAGTGGTACCTTCGACTCGAATGATGGCACATACCTGAAAGGTAGAGATCTACCGTCCACCAGCTTTCCCTGGGTGTGAGGAACTCTCGTGCTGCTTGAATGCGGTGTCGCCCATGCAGGCACTGGAGTTGAGATCCGGCTGGGAATCTAAGCATCGGGTGAGGGTCGGTATTACTCAGCAGCGTCTTAACCGAGACGTTGGAATCTCGAAGCACCTCGGAAAGTTGAGATTGATCGATCACAGCTGGAATATGATTTCTCCCCACCCGGTGGCATTGTCCCTTCTTGAAGTACCCCTTCAGTCTCTCGACGTTCTCCCGGTCTAGTTCTCGGGGCTCGTTTTGTGGGAAATGCAGCACCTCAAGCTTGATCCGAGCCGTACCTTGATACTTCTCCCGCCCTTCAGTGGCCAGCCTCTCCTCCCGATCAGCGAATCTCGACGGCGGTAGCATCTGGCATATGTTGTCTCAAGGTCTGAGTCGAATGGGATGTTTGCAGAAGAAGGAGGAATGGGTGAGAGGGTGGGAGGGTGTGTCGCTCGTTGTGGGTCCATGGAAGCAGCCAAAATGTGCTGCTTCTTGATTAAGCAAGCTCACACCCTCAACAAGACCATCCACCTCCTCCAGGATGTGGACTGTTACGACGCTTACCCATGCCCTTCCACACTTTTCGCTCGCTCTTCGTCCCTCCCGACTTGACAATCGATCGGTATCCAACCTCTCGTTCCCACATCGTCGAGGTCCCCAATACAACATGTATTCACAGTCCCGACGATTCACGGCTGTCGATTTCAGCAAGGCACAAGGCGAGGCACCGCCTCATGATACTCCTGATGAGCAGCTCCAACGCTCCAGCTCTCCTGGTCGGAGTTTGCCCTTGGGGAACAGTCCGATCAGGTCGAGCAAGAAACGATACCGCGCCTCGGATGATGAGGAGGATCCTATCGCTACTGCGGAGATAGTCAAGGCTCAAGCGTATAAAAGGAACCTCCCGCCAGACTTTCAGGTACGAATGGGGTCGCCGTGGGATTCGTATACGAAGGTTCTCAATGTCGAGCACCTCGACAACTCCATCACGGTGGCAGAACGGACAGCGCCACACTCTGGGCTGGTTGCCATCAAAGTGTTTCCCTCGGCGGTGGCCGAGAAGGCACTTGAAAGGCACCAACGCGTCACGCACGAGAATATCGTCGATGTCCTTGATGCCTTCACTACCGATACATCCCTCTACATCGTCCTCGAGCACCTACCCATCTCTCTCTTGCAGATTGTCGAGGGCGCCAAGTACCCCAGTGAGTTGCAGTTGGCAGCTATCCTCAAGCAGGTGAGATTCTTTATGTCTGGTGCAGTGCACTCATTAACACAGCATGTAAGATCATCTGCGGCCTAGTGTACCTCGAACGCGAGAAGTTCCAACATGGATCTCTTCACTGCTCAGTCATCCTCCTCAGCGCTCAGGGCGATCTCAAAATCAGTTAGTGAATCATGTTCCAGCCCTCGATCTCAACTGACGAGACCAGCCAACCTGCAATGCTGTGAAACTGTAGATGGGAAGGGCGAGCCTCGGGATGTGAGAGCACTTAGTTCAATCATGATGGAATTAATGCAAAAGTACGTCAAGGACGATGGCGCGGTTGGTGTGGACAATCTGCGACGTTGGCATTCTGATGGTGACGCCGTCGCCTTTCTTTCCGAGACGACATCGGCAGCGTCCGCGTTCGAATTACAAGACGTATGTGGCTCTCTTTCATCAAAGTCTAAAGGCTAACGAGCTTAGCATGCACTATTAAAACGTCGTACTCGCAAAGAAGATCTTTTGGGTCTAATATTCTCGGCTGAAGTCACGGCACCGAGAAGTTTTTCATGCAGCGCGTAGTTGTTCACTTCAGTTTAGATGACAGATATCTGATGTTTCGTATACAGAGTAAATTCATTGGAAAAGTTCAGAATTCAAGCTGCTTCTAGTCGCCTTCTTGCGACGGCGTGTCACATTAGCCATAGGAATTGGTGTCAAATTGGTGACTGATGCTGACGTGTCTTGTTCCTGGTCGCCAGGTTACCATCGCGTGAGAGTCGAACATCTTGTGAGGCTAAGACCACGTATTCTATGGTGTCTTTATGCTGCTCTGGTGATCGGACATGGTTTGATGGAAGGTTTGAACGAATGGTTGAGTTTCCCGGGGCGGAGTTGGGTTCAAGTCAGACCCAGATGCGACAGGGGCAGGGGTTACGTAGAAAATTGAGTCGAGCGAGGAGAGCCGGGGCAAGAAGAGGGTCGGATTGAGCTTAAGAGGGATTACTATTCTCAATATCCGAGCTTTCAGATAGTTTAGTACGGAGATTATGGCAAGTAGAGAGCGAGTTTTGTTTCTACTGAACAAAGAACGTTGGTAACATCCCCAGGTCCTGCGAGCGGGCGGTGGTGTGGTTCTGTGACCATCGTCCAAACCAAAGCGAAGCGAGGTGGTGACCTCCAACCCTCACTGTCTGACTTTGCCTCTACGGGGCGAGGTGGTCACTGTGGGGCGAGGTGGTCTGTTAAGCGATACAGTCAACTGCCCTTTTTTTGATCCATCTTGGTCCACTTTACCACGCCATTCTAAAAACTCAAAATTCCACCCCTTGTTTCTCGCTTAATTTATGCTTATTTAGACATATGCTACATCAATGGCCATTTTACAGGGTCTTCAGCATCCCCACCGAAATCAGAATTCTCATCACCATTCTCTCTTTACTTTGTGTACGGTACTAATGAGAACCTTGTCCTCTAATTTTCGAGCCTCCCATCACACTGGAGATCCTCGTCAGACTTGAGACTGCTGAGGCCCGCAGATTTATTCAACCTTGCTCTTTGGAGAGAAGAGAAGAGAAGAGGACCAAGAGCCAAGTCATAACAGGAAGGGGTGGACGAACATATACGACGATGAAAAGGTGCGCTCTTCGTTCCTAGCCACCTCGTTATGTGTGAGAGTCGTTCACTTCTGGATGTTTGAGACTACTCTTATTCTCACTTGTTTGCTGGTATTCTTTGGCATTTCACCTATGTCGAACCTTAGTGGGCTGGTACGAAAAGCATAGCGGCCCCTTCCTTGTCTCTGTTCCGTTGTCCCCTCATCCATTGTCCCCTCGTCCATTGTCCACTAATCCATTGTCCACTAATCCATTGTCGTCATTCCCTTGCCCCAGAGTCCTCTATACAGTCACAAAGAACAATCCCCAAAGTCCACAATCTTGATGGTTCTTACGGGGGGCATATTCTGGCTCCCGTACCTATTCTGCTGGTCTCATCCCACCACATCCAGCCCTGACTTTGGTGATGACCATCCTGTCTTGTCTGGCATATGCCTGACCAGTCTGACTGTTGACTCATCGCTCTTCCTTCTCCTTCCACAGGATTCTTCCTTTCTCCAATCTTCCTCATGTCCAGCTTTTTCTCATTTCCCCTCGAATCGTCTCTTCATTCACATCATTCCTGTCATGGAGACCGTTGAGATCTATGCAGTCTGCATCAGCAGCGTCTTTGCTGCATTTTTCGTCGTCTCCTTTCGTTCATCTATCTGGCAAGTCCTTGAGTACGTCGCTCTTTTACTGCGCAAAGTCCTGATCTATCCACACGTCCTCCACCGACATTCATCACTTGGACCATGGACACCAGCAGGCCTCATTGTGCAGATAGCATATATCACCGCCAACCTCTACTGTCTCGAATTTTGGAAGTTGACGGCCACGAAGGTCGGCATCCGCGCAGCGAATCTGGCCTTGATCAATATGATGCCGCTCTTCCTTGGGACGCATCTTAGCTTTCTCGCAGATCGATTTACTGTCTCCCTGAAGACATTCCGGATGGTTCACCGCTCAGCGGGTATGATGTCGTTCGCTCTTGTGCTCTTCCATGTTCTCGTCGTGGTCGTTCGTGGTGCTGGGACTTTTTCTTTGAGCGTGCCCGAGAACCTCCATGGACTGATCGTAATGTTTCCTATCCCCTAAGAGATCACAATGCAAACGGCTAACACTCACCAGGATGGCTCAGCCTTATGTGCCCTCCTCCTCCTCTCGATCCCTATCTTCCGCCGCCCGTCGTACGAGCTGTTCCTTCGTATTCATCAAGGTCTGGCTGTACTTGTAATATACTCCACTACACAACATCTCATGTCCACATCCAAGTTCCCTTGGCGATTCGTATTCATTTTTGCTGGGATAGTTGCTACCCTATTCATCCTTCAGCTTTTGACCACTGTCTTCCGAAACAAGGCCTGGAACCATGACTTTTCTCGAGCCTACATCACGCGTGCCAATGATACAGTCAGGATCCGGATCTCGGCATCTCGGCAGATTGACATCAAAGCAGGCCAGTATATTAACATATGGATGCCCTCTATCAGCTGGTACATCCTGCAGAGCCATCCATTTGTGGTGACCAATTGGGTCGAGGGTAAACAAGACACGTTGGAACTCTTCATTCAACCACGGAGAGGCTTCACACGGGATATTTTCAGTCACGGAACCACAGATGCGCGAGACATCATACCTCGTCTGGTGTTATTCAGCGGACCGCACGGCATTAGCATACCAGTTGTAGAGTACGAGACCGTTCTCATGGTCGCGACTGGCTTTGGTATTGCTGCGCTGTTGTCCTATCTTCGTGAACTGATCCACGGCTATCAAACTTGCAAAACTCGCACAAGACGGGTTCATCTAGTGTGGCAGCTTCAAAGTCTTGGTAAAACCAGTTTTCTAAATTATGATGAAAGCTAACGACCATAGACATTGGCGCAGCTGCGGAGTCCCTTTTGAACGACGCGTTGGATGAAGATACTTTGGACGATAGCTATGTAAGTGAAGCAGTTTCTGGAACACTCAACCAACTGAAGCTGGCATAGATCCTTGATATCTCGATTTACGTGAATACCCCTGGCATCATGAAGGTGCCCTTCGGCAAGCGTGCAACTATCTACCCAGGAACGGCGGACATCGAAGGCATCCTGCAAGACGAGGTGGCGGGGAAATATATCCAGAGGCTGCAGGTAGCATCAGAGAAGCGAGGCAAGATACTTGTGATGGGTAGAGAAATCCATGCTGCTCCTTGAGGCGAGGCAGAACTGATACTTGTAGTGTCCGCAACTGGCCATCTCCGAGACGAGCTCCGGGCTCTCGTTCGTCCGCACCTAGACCATGGGGTTCGATTACAGGAGCTGGAATTCCAACCCGAGTAGGTGTTGAAATCTCGGCTGGGAACTCCCGGTTCTGTGGAGAATATTCACTTAGCCTACTGGTGAAGAGGGCGTCACCTGAACGCCTCGTATCAGTGGGTGTGTTCTATCTTCATTCGATGTGTTATACTAATATTCACAGCATCTACTCTTGGGTTTGTCTAGCGAATCGACAGTGTGAAATAGATAATGACACTGGCGGAAATTAGTTACATACCGAAAATAGCGTGGTTTTAGATTCAAACCCTCTCTTAGTTTATAGCCGTGCATTTTGTTTCACTCGAATAAGATAGTGAGTAGATTATGAGGGTTGGTGATATTCCAAGCTCCCTGTGAGCGGCTGGTGTGGTCCTGTGCCTATCGTATATACCAAAGCTAAGCGAGGTGGTAAGGTGACGACCTAGTGTGGGGATCGGATTCAAGCGAGGCGGTGTTGATGCGCTTCCGCCCCCCTCCCCCCCCCGCCCCTCTCCTCCTATCTCAAGAACCTCCCTCTCTGGACTTGCCTCTACAGCTAGTCACAGTGACAGAATCCTTTCAGGTTTTCCTGCTGCTAGTAATTATATCTGTAGCCTTTGATTAATATAGAATCTAAAATGTGCAAATGATGTGAAGTCATGACCTATCTGCTACATGAATGTATCCGAAAGAGAAGTTCCTAGTAACAATGAAACGGTCACAAGCTCATGTGGAAGACTCAAGACTTGAGGCACTAAATTGGTTGTGCTTCCATCTCAACTGTGCTTCTACTCTAGTTGTACTTCTGCTGACAAGTGCTTCCGATTTAATTGTGCTACCACGCTAATCGTCCTTCTGATTCTATTGTACTTTTGGCTTCACTGTGCTTCTACTGTAATTTCACACCCATACTGTACTCTGACGCTTGAGCATTGGTAAAATTTCTTCCGGAAGCAGGGACGCAAACACTTAGTCATTGAATGGGTGGCCAAAAATGGACGCTTCCCCAACAGATGGCTCAGGACCCCGAGTTGACGGACGCCAAAATTGGTACACGAAAATTGACGGATCCCAAAACACTCCCAGATTTTGGGAGATGTCAAAATTGATTCCTCCAATTTTGATCCCACCAAAAATTGATGGTTCCTGAAATGCCTCCCAATATTGATGACCCTCCAATTTGATGCCTCCAGAAACTGATGGCTATCACTCCACCCATGACCATCATCAGTTTTGAGTCACCTTGGTTAAGTGGATGCTGACTTGTCAAGACCAAATTCTCTAGTTTGTCTCCTCCCTCACAGCAATCTTTGCTCTTTACATCTGTTAAGTATGGCTTCCACCGTCCCAAATCGCAGCAAAGATTGACATAGACCGGGTAGGGTATGTAACCATGGAACTCATGCAGAAATACCCAATAGCAGTGGATCTATCGGCCTGAAGGACTTCGAACACTGGCCCTCAGATCGTGATGCAGTTGGCTTTCTGGCGATGATTACATCAGCGACGTCGCTTGGACAGCTCTTACCTGTGAGCAGGCCCTATCTTCTAGACAACGCGTTGCTGACTTTCACAGCATCCACTCTTAGATTGTGACTGGAGGGACGAGGATCTCAAATGGATAGTGGTACTGGCGGCTGTCACTACCCACCGAGGTTGGCATTACGAATAGTCTAAGTCTGCTCTTGGTGTATACATTGGTAGTAAGGATTGTAGGTACAAATAACTACATACGGCCGCTTTCCGGTTTCGAAATTCCTCGATGCTCTAACAATTCACAGGCCTCCTAACTATTGTCCTGGTTCTTCTTTGACAATTTTCTTCTCGTACTTTTGAGCCGGCGCTTCTCAATGTCTTCAGGCAGAAAGTTCTTCGGGACCGGGTAGGCTGTTTGCTAAATACACGTTAGCAACCGTCGTGTATTGTGTCTCAAGCAAACTATTGCTTGACTTACTATCTCTTTGAACGATGGCTGTTGTGATCTATAGCCCTCGGATACATAAGTGGTATATTTGCCATGCTTCCTGATAATCACTGCTACTTCGACACCTGCAAATTCCCCTAATTCATGAGCCTTGTGAAGCAACGTCTTTTGCCTATTGTTGATTCCCTCATTTTCTCTTTTCTTCCTTCTTTTCTGGTCGTTGAGTTTGACGTCTGTGTTATGCATAATAGTCTAGGTGTTCTGTAATACCGTGCTCAAGCATGAACCAGCCGACGGTTGGCATTGGGGGTTAGTTCTCTGGATTTGTAGTCTGGTCATATATAGAGAAGCCTGAAATGACGCCCTTCAGACCAAGGCGATGAGCCAATTCAGACATACCGACCTCGACATGGTCATCATCACCTAAAAAGAGCTGGTTATGGCCCACCTAGCTGACCTACGCTTGGCGTGAAAAATTGTGGGGTGGGGTTGTCCAGATGGTAACCATCAAGAACCAGAGGGGGATGATCCATGGTCCACTCGTGAGTTTGGGAGCTGACCAACATGCCTGGTGAGAGAACCGATCTCACTTAACTCCCCATGCTCGAGGCGATTTCGTGAGCAGACATGTCTAGTGAGACCTCATACTGGTATTGTCCATCAACTACAGTAGCGACAAGAGTGGCTTCGCTTAACACTGAATTGAGTCACTCTCTGCGCATGCTTCTGCCTCTTGCTTCTGCCCCATGTCAATGCTCCCTGTTTATGCACCCTGCTTCTGCACCCTGCTCATACACTCCGCTGCCAGTCCCATCGAGATCATGTCATACTTTCTGTGATACTTCGCCTGACGATTTGGCATCGGCCCACCACCGCCACACAAACCCTGCCGCCCTCAACTCCGAACCAAAATCACGTCCAAAGGATGCGGATAAGCAAGCATTTGCATGCACGGCAAGGGAGAACATCGAAACCATTGAATTAGTCAATAGCTTTAATACATGTAAAAATGTTGCTAGATTAAAGAGTCCACCAAGAAGCCCTTTCTCGCGTCGTCAGATGATCGGTGAATTGCAAATTGCTCGATGGAACCCGCAGCACGAAAAAGTGGCTCAAAAGGTGAAATATCGCGACTAGCAAGAACCAGGACTCTCCACGAGTCACATGGACCACCCTCAACTGCTTCGTTAATACCTTCCCATGTTAGATGCACATTCGCTTCCTCGGTGAGCAGCGAGACCTGCATCTGATTCATAGTTCCCGTCGCCTGGCAATAATCCAACCAGAGTTGCGGGGTAGGTCCTATTATGGACCGAGCAGTATTGCAATGCTCCGAAAATCGAACCTTACCAGCGAATATCCCTAAAAGATCGCCAGCCGCGACAGGAACGATGGGGAAGACGCTGACCAGCGTGTGAATGCCAGGTCGAAGTGAAACAAGAAAGGATTTGTTTGTCCCCGATGCTACGTAGGCATCTTGTAGAAGACGGTTCATGTTGCTCTCCATTGAAGTTGCTGTGCACCTGCCTGTGAGCTTCCAGGACATCTCTTCCCTCTCAGAATACCACGGATTAGATCCATTGTTCCAATTTGAATCAGGTATACTCAGAATCTCAGCAACAGATGGATGCTGGAGGTCCATTCGGCCCGAATAGTCACCACGGGTCCAGTTGAGTGCTCGAAGCTCCACCTGCTTGATATGGCTCGAGTAAACCTTTTCCCACGACACAATCGTGTCTATAAGCTGTTGAGAAGATTGCTTACCCCTAGGGAACTTCTTGCAATACTGGTTGAACTTGGTGTCCCGGTAGAGGAGGGTATACAGTACACCTGCATTCTGCATATCGGACAAATCTCTCCACCAAAGACGGCATTTGCGCTGATTCTCGTTGCTCGTCCCAGCCCCAACCATGTTAATAAATTGTGATGTTGCAACCTTCTCCTGTGGGGTGAAGCCGTCGTGGGGCCCCTTCGCAGTTGACATTGAGTTGAGCGTTGCGGCATACCTTTGGATGATTTTCCAGTAGAAAGCTTCTTCCCAGGATTTTAGTAGCCTGATACCTGCATAACCTGCACCTGTTTTAGAGATCTTGACGGTAGCAACTTCGAATGGTTGCTTCACAAGCCATCCTTCCGTGTACTCTCGGATTTTGTTGATGTCCGTGGTGGTGCCTAGAGTTACGTCCTGGGAGCCAAACTTGCCTGCTTGAATCCGAACCTTCGCCGCTGTCAGTAGCACTCCCGTCATAACATCAACAGCATCTCCTGGCAGCAGAACATCAAGCATGCCACCTTCTAGAGATGTAACCTCATGCTTTGGATCTGCTTCTTTTGAGGGATCTCCAGGACAGGAAGCCACTGGAGGTTCACCGTTGGGGCCAACACTGCCTTCTGCACCTACACCTAGCGGCTCTGGATTTGAAATGTGCACATAGGTCTCGATAGCTTCCCTGGCCGCATCGTCCGTGTCCCCCACTTCAACCGACTCAGTTAAAGACCGTTCTGGCGGGCTGGACTCGTATTCCTTACGCGGTTCTCCACAAGACACATACCTCCGCCTTCTTTTATTCGGTCCATCCATACCCACATATATCCCTTTATGACTCGAACCATTCCCTGATGCACCACGCAGTGACATGTGCGGTGATGGAACGAGGGGTGGTGGTGGCGACGATGCAGGAGAGCTTCGGAGAGAAGATAGTGGGGACGATGCCGAGGACGACGGTAATACTGAAGGAAGGTTGATTTGATCGGTGAGGTACTGGGTCAGCATCATGTGTCGCAGTATCGCGAAGGTAACCGTTGTCGTCGTCGATGACCACCGGGCAGCCGGCAAAGTCACCAGGTCGACCCAGCTTGATTCGGTGTGAACGTGCTAACATGATTAATTTGATCATATTAACTCTACAGCTACACTCACTAAGCTTGAAGAACATGACCATCTCTTGATCTAATATCGCATCATCGGTGTCAGCTATACCATTCTCCGCAAGGATTGCACGAAACATGCTCCTTGTACGATCTGTGATGCCCACGTCGCGAGAGGGCGTTTCACTCGTGAGAAGTGCCATTATATGAGTATAAGAGGCGCAAGAAAGGTATGACCGGAAGATGTTGAAAACGATGAGCGAGGTCGCAACACCAAGGGATTTTCCAGAGCACTTCACGCTAAAGGCATGGTCACGTGATTCTACTCCACGCGGCGCGTGGAGTTGTGCTCGGTTGAGCGGCACCATATTACTGAGGTGGGGAATATTTCCACTTCAGCGAAATTCAAGTGAGCGGCTCACATGATTCAGATGACCTACACCCCAGTTGCGACTGCTCAAAGGAAAACCATCAATGGTCTCGCCAAGCGATTACATAGTACTGCTAAGAAACAATATATCCTACCAGCAGATTAGCAGAACACTCGTACCGTCTACTCAACTTCCTCCTTCATCAAGGGCTCTTTACAGCTTCACTGTATCCTCTCCTACAGCGGTAGGAGGATTACATACAAGTCCTCATCAATTCATCACTCGAACTCTGTTTTACTTCCTTTATTCACAGCGCCTCCGGTCTTCCATTGCGCGCTCGGACTTGGTGGTCCTGCTGTCGAACTTCCTCTTGACGCCCTCCTATAGCCCGAAGCAAGCATACTCGCCTCTTTCATCGCATTCGCTACCACCTCGTTGAAGTAGTCTTCTCTTTCCTGCTGGCAAGCTTTCCCACGCACTACCAACGACGACCATTCTGGTAGTCCTACTCCAGGGTGAATTACTGTCGGCTCGAAGTTTGGAAAGCTGCCAGGCGGGAGATCTTCTTGGATCCGAGCTGACACCCGAGGGAAAAGGGTGAATACTCGAGGGTGAGTATTTGATGTCAGGTCTGGATCTGTACCGTTTTCGTCACTTGGCAATGCTGGGTCAAAGTCTTGAGACCGCCACTCTTCGCGGTACGCACGATCGAGCAGCGGATGGATGGTTATCTTCAAGCCGCTCGCTTGAGCATAATTCCAAACGTCGGTCGATGAGTTCATGACTGCGTGGAGTTCCGTTTGAAGCGACTCGGCTTGGGACAGATTGATCAGCGGAGAGAGACTAAGGATTATCTTGGAGATGATACGGTCGGCTATGGTAGAACCTGTGGAGGGAGGTTTCTTGGAGTCGAGAACAGGTAGGGCAACCGTGTCATCCTGTATCAGTTGAAGAGCTCGTAGAGTGAGAGCCGTCCAGACGTTGGCAATACGTCCGTCCTGGCTGGTCTTGTCAAGACTATCCGACATCTTGTTGAGGCAGCTGCTTAGTTCGGGGTGCTGCAAGGCCAGTGCGGAGCTGAAGGGTTTCCACAAGTCTTCGCATATTGCTCTGGAGATAATGCGTTGAGCATGAGCAGTGCGTAGGTCTCGTGAGTCATCGGAGTCATCAATAGGAACAGATTCAAAGCAGGGATCCCTTGTAGCGAGTTCTCGGCGGATCTTGTTCAAGTCCTACCTACACGTCAACCAAATTTGTGGCGGGCGGGAAGATGCATACTTACCTTTCCTTCTATATCATGGAAGTACTTCAGAGAAAGATCTTCAATCTGACTATGTATTTCTTCAAATTTATGCTCACTAAGATTTGTTAGCTTTTCATTGTAAACCTACCAGAGGTACATACAAGTACGCTGCGGATTTCGTGTCTACTGCAAAGTCCTTCTTCATGGTTCCGAGCTCTTTTTCCAAGTTTTCCTTTTCACTCCTAAATGAAGTTGCGGCTCTATCAAGGATGTCAAATTGATTTTTAAGTCGCTCCAACTCCTTCACTTGGACTTTGATCGTCTCTTGCTGTTGTTTCGTCGCCGTCAAAAGTCGCCCATGCTCAACCTCTAGGGCTGTCGCTTTCTTGCTGTTCTCTTGGCTTTTTTGAGCGAAATCATTTTCCAGCTCCTTCATTCGCGCCTCGTGACTCTCTTCTTGTTTAGACATACGCTCCTCGAAGTTGCGATTCAGGCGGAGCTTTTCCTCTGCAATTGCCAGGGTGATTCTTGACTCCATTTTTGTCTTCTCTTTTTCCAACTCAAGTCTTTCTGCACCTATCTGCGCAAGTTGTGACTCAACAACGGCCTTTGATTTCTGGCCCATGCTGGTCAAAGTGCGGATTGTATCTTCATGCCTCCCTAGCTCCTTATCCTTTTCCTTGCCCTCTTCCTCGGCCTGATAGAGCCTGATCTTAGTCTCCTCAACCATGCCCAGCTCATCTACGTGGCTGATAAACAATCCTTGTAAGTTACCTAGTGCTCGCTGAACTGCGCCCATCCCCTGAATTGCCTCATCCACAGCTTGTGTCCATGGTCCAAGAGTGGGTTCGTGATTCAAGCGGGGTGGGCTGGCTCTTTTGCCCTCGCGGTATCGTCTAGAGTCGTTCCGAGTATCTGTCTGCCCAATGCCATTGCCATCATTGCGTTCGCCGACTACCTCGGTAGCAGAGAGCTCAGAGATCTTGTGATTACCAGCTGCGTTCGTGTCGCTGTCCTCCGTTCCACTCGCATACCAATCTTCACTGACTTGCCTTCGACGGTTTTTCTTACCCCCCATCTCGACTAGGGGTTCCTGCTTAAATCTTGTCAGCTACCGCTTTATCCACTGATGTCTCTTGCACCATGTCAGGTTTACAGTGCACCAGCGTGATATTGCTGCGACCACGATGTTCTCTTCAGACTGCGACAGGGTCGCTTACTCGTAGCGTGAACGCTCTGGCCACCTGCTTCTTCCTCCCAAGTGGATCACTTAAGCGTCGACGGATCGATCCGACCCGTACTTCAAATGGAGAAAGCTCGCGATTCTTCTTTATTGAGAATGTAAGGTTTGACATTCGGGTCGTGATAGTTTGATTAGCGGTCTTCCCTTGGGATCCTGGGACTGTTAGACACAGTTATCGGATTGGCACAAAGCTATAGAGAAACCCTCTACTCCGTTCTCCTGACAAGGGCTTCGATCCAATATCAGTTCGGCATTGCGGCGGCGTAATCTTGTTGCGCCACCAAGAGGTCGACCTTCGGTCGCCTCAGGTCCAACGCACACGACGTGTCAACGTGTGACTGGCAGCGATATCAATTGCAGTCGTTTGACAGGGCATGTATACTTTTGAGGCATGATTCTTGATAGGCTCTTGTTAGGCCTACGCAAGCGAGGATTGATTCGCTGTGGGTAGTGTTGGATGAATGCTTGCTTGATTTGATAAGCTCGACAGTACAAGCCGGTATGTGTATTCCGTTACCAACAGCTCCATCGAATTCGTCCACAACTGAGTTGCCTTCTCCCCCGTGACCAACGAGCTAGTATAGCAATCGTCCCTCATCGATGCTCTCGTCGGCTTGCCTCTCGACCTGTGGTTGCAGGTATCAAATCTTGCTACCGGGTAGCAAATGACCAGCCTACGTGATGGATTCCAAGCGGACCGCTGTTGGCCTCACATCTGTTCCCGGCCTGCAATTCTTTATCTCCAGCCCTGTAATTACCCCTCATGATTACAAGAATGACGAGGATCGAATGAATCATTACCTGTGTGACACGGCTCATCATTGACTGCATTCCTGGTTGCAACATGGCTACTGATTATTGGTTGTTACTGGTTGACGTTATGCGGCCTACTCGGTGGGGTGTGTCAGACATCTGCGGCTTTTAGTGGCACCTGTGCTGGATTTCAGTGTCTCAATTTGGAGTTCTGCCGAGGAGCTCACGAAGGCATTCATGATGATGCTTGATAGAAAGACCGAGAAATTCCGGTGGCTGATATGCGCAGAAGCGGAAGCAGGAAAGAAACTCAGTGCCAAAGGCGTTAATGTAATCCCGCCATGTGAGGTGTATCCATTTCATCTGTCCAAACATTAAAGCCAGGAGTCCACTGTAAAGCTGGCGAGCTCGGCACAACATGCTTACCTGCGGGACGGCAACGAAGGCTGATGTTCTGCACTTACCTAATCCGTCGAGCCGACCCCAAGTCTAAAGCCGTGACTAATCACTAGAGCCTCAATGAGGGTTAAGGCTTGGTTCAGCTCGGGCCAAGAAGTGAACCATTACGGGCGTTGGTAGCACTGAAAATCATACTTCAACTCAACAAGTGCCCCACTGTTGAGCATGGCACGCAAACGATCATTGAAATCTGCTAAAGCTCAATCAGAGCTTTCGACGGACCGAGCACCCAAGAAGAGGAGGCAGAAGCGGAAGCTCACCATGGACAGAAACGAGTCAACAAATGGGAAAGGTCCTCGACTCAATCCAGAAGAACGGCTGAGAAGCCGTTTCTATGAGCCACTAGTCCTTCTACATCTTATGGACCGAAGTGGTGAGCTTCGAGTCTCACGCTGCCCTTCAGAGGATCGAGCCACAGATCATCTACCATTGCGTGAATTGAGGCGGGCATTCTTGGATCAACTTGCTTACGTTTGTGACCACGTCAAGGGTGGGGATACTGTTACAGCAATTGCCCTAGAAGCACTGCCGTCTGGTGTTACTTTCTGGATTACCTCCAATACCAATGTTTCGGCAGTGACAGCCTCTTTTCTCCATGGGATATTGAGCACCTTGCAAAGCCTTACATCTCATCCACCCAACAGTTCATCAACTAGTACAGAGAATGACCTTCCCCAACGGTGTATTGACTTCAATCTCAAAAGAACCAAAGCGTATTATCACCTCCTGCAAAGGCCGCTCAGACAATGCTTGGCAGTTCTGAAAACCTCGGACGAAGCAGAAGGTAAGAAGCTACAATACACTTCTGTTCAGACGTCCTCTTATTAACTCCAACAGATCAGGCACTTGCAGAGTGGCTCGAAGAATTTCGAAGCTTCAGAGATGACCTGCCAACCCTATGTCGCTTTTCATATGAGCAAAGGCATAGCCAGCATATGAGGAGGCTGCAAAAGCACATTGGTGACAGCCCTCCGGAAATGGATACGGCCGAGTCCAGGAGACAGAACTTCGTCATCACCCGGCATTACATTGGACGACTCGGATCTCATCTGAAAGCTGCAAGAACACTACTTGTTGCTGGTCAAAGAATGCCAGATTTGTTTGAGGACTTCAGTGTCAGCATTTGGCCATCACCAAAACCACCTTCGTTGCCTCCTCCAACTGACCAGCTGACAACATTAGAGGGGATTATAAAGCGGATGGCGCCGCAGGGTTCAGAAGAAGCTACACGGTATCAAGAGGCACTGGCAAGTATGGATGCCAAGTTCAATATTCAAGACCGTCTTCAGGCTCAGTTCCAAGATAAGGATTTCAGGCCGAGGGTCCATGCGGAACTGAATTTACTGGAGTGCTTCTATACCAAACGTTTGGCGTTTGTTGACGATGACAGGTTTATTGGTTGCAGCAAACCAGCGTGCTATTGCTGCTACCACTACATTTGTCTCCACCCAGGCGGCTTCGTACGGCCATCCTGCCATGGAGTTCGATATCTCAGTTGGCGACCCCCAGATCTTAATGATACGGCAGGGGTGGGGGAGAAAAAACATCAACGGGATATTATGAATAAGTTGATTGCTCAGATCAGACTAGATGCTTTCCGACAAATCGAGCAGCGTAGAGGACCCAGTCTATGGCATCCGGATTCAACAACTGGAATTACTCGCTCGCTAGAGCTCAACGAATTTGTATCAGCATCGCTCCCGCGTAGGTGCATCATACAGGCTTATACTGAATGTTCTCTAACTTAGTTATAGCCAGTTTCTCGGCTAATGAAAAGGAGCTTGTGGCGAGAAACGAGGATCGTAAGAACCAGGGTAACGAGATCGGCTCCCCAGTGACGTCTGATTCCTGGCAAGGGTGTGACAGTTCAGATTCAGATGGTGGCGCTCTAGTGTGAAGGAAGTCTTGAAGTAGTCTGGCTTAAACTCGCATGCTACGATCTTGGGTTATTGATGATCGTCGACTTGTGTTGGGGACGGCCAACAGAATTATGTTTTGAGAGCTTCAATGGGTATCCAAGATTGGTGTGATATTATAGATACAGCAAGATAATAGCTATAGGCATGAAGATATTATTCAACAACGACCGTGGACCGGTGACCTGCGCAAGCGAGCAGGCCTAATTTCATCTCTCACTCCATATCAGTCTGCTCCACCTGTTGCGTCTTAGGCCTGGACGTGAAGTGAAGAGAGGCCAAGGACGATCAATAAATCGTCTGCCTCGATGCGTCACCTTCGCGCCTGCAATTATGTCGAGTCTTCTCTGCTCGAACACCGCCTCTTTAATGATAAGTCCGAACATCAAAGGACCGCGCTGAGAAACGCCAAGACAGCCAAACAAGTAGTTGCAAGTGCCAGACTATAGCTTCCAGCAGTCAGGCCGTCTTCGAGGCTCTGTCTAGCGACTGTGATAATAGCAACAACGCAGATACTACATGCCAGGCTGCCTACAACGAGAAGGAGTAAGTAGCGAAGACGCCAGCCTTCGACGATCTTAAAGGCCCTGATAGTCTTGCCGTATGGGTTCGCAGCATCGTAGAATTGGTCATATTGAAGAGATCTAGCACGAAGGATCAATGCTAATTCTTCGCATGTGAGCACTGTAGAATGGAAAACCTACTTGTAGGAGACCAAGAAACCAGCAGTCCTGAGAAGTTCTGCGCCCTTGGTGCCAATTCCGTTTTGCCAGTAGAATTCTAGCATTGGCTGTAGCCACTTACTCTCGACCTCCAACTGTTCAAGCCTTCTTACATTCTGTACTTTGCAAAATATCTCGTTTGTATATTGATCAAAGTCTTCATTGGGACATCTGATGTTGGGATTGTGAGATCGACCCATTATATCCACACTACACTCGCCAATTTCCACAATTGCGTCCATGGCATCTAATTCCCGTTCAATTTTCCTTGGAGTACCAGTAGAGTCAAGGTCGATGAGGACAACCTCGAAATCGTTCGACGCTTCCCTGAAGCCGAGGAACCGGATCTGGTACAGACAGTCAGTATCTTGTTTAGTCTCTGAGCCTGCGATATTAAATTTGCTACGAACCAGAACCCCTTTAACGCCCACCGCCGAAAACAAGGAACGACGCTTCAACCATCCATACTGCTTCCGTAGTTGTTCAATTCCCAGCGTAGGATTCTCGGTGTCGAACTTGATATCCTTGGCAATCCACTTACGGCCATTTGGCATACAAAGCCAAATGCACTCCGCCTCGAGTCCGCCGTGAGAAATAGCTTGCGCACAATATGACATGAGAAGAGACGGCTTTCCATGCTCGATCTGCTCAAGATTGAGGAATACCGATTCTGTTTGGCAAGGCTGGGAACCGATTGACGGCTGGTCCATGTCGGCAATATTTGAATGTTTGTTCGTGTAGTGGTCAGTTAGATCTTTTTATTGCAAAGCAAAGGATTTGCCTGAAAGTTAAGTGATCTTTTAAACAGTCGGCAGTCGTGCTATTTCATAGGTGGTGAAAGATATTGGTCTTGGAACCAGTCTGCGTATCCGCTACTCGGTCAGGAAAATGAGGCTGCAACACGACGGCTCATGTCGTTGGCCGGGCTCAGGTAGGGCTGACCACGGCACCTACATCATTAACTTTTGAGCCACTGTCAGAGACGATCAGTATGCGCTCCCGCGCTATTCTGATCCAAAACCAGAGCGACTGACACTAGAGAGTGCTCATGAGCATTACGAGGTTGCAGTTTGGTCATGGTAACTGTCATCTATTACTGCAAAGCTACGTCACACTTTGACCGAGCGCCTGAGGTGACCTCTGGGGGTCCCTCGGCCCAGCAGGAAGCGCAATAATAAAGATACAATACAATTATCTAGTCAACACACCCAAGATCCATTGCCTAGACGACTTGAGCGGGCCTTGCTCTAATCATCTTTCCTGAGTCCTCTGGAACTTCGAAGTGAAGTCGGAACATTGCGTTGAACCCCTTCAATCGTCTTCTTGCGCTTCTTGGAAAGGGCTTGTGGTTGAAGAGCGTCAATCCCAAGATACATCTCATAATTCCCAACCACTTCCTTGTCACCCTGTCGGGATCTCCCTTGCTATTCCAAGCCCCTACTGAGAGACCATTCATACGTTGCTTCGCGTTGCGGATGACCATCAGAGCGCAACTCCACCCATCTTTCTGCTGAGGAGTATGCTGGATGCTGGGTTAGTATGCGGCTATGTCTTGGGGGACTCTACTTACCGCTTCAATATATACAAAGCCCAAGTCTCCGAATTCAGCCTGTGGTGAGTCAGCAACATCTTTGAGTCTGTTCGAATCCACGTACCTCTACCACCCGCCGGACTAGGGTAGACTTCGTTTTCGATGGATAACCCCAGGAGTTGTCATCGATTCGTAATGGTATATCATCTTCGTTTGCTCATTGATCTCAAGCAGTGTGAAGTGGTTCACGTTGATACTTAGCGGGCATATACACAACGATTGGAGGCAAGTGTGGTGACACAAAGAATTCGTGGTTTGGAAGCCACCATTCCTAGCTCTCTGTGGATGGTGTTCAAAAAGGCTGTGATCGGCATAACCGAAAGTCGTATTCTGGAAAGGCAGTTATTTGGCAAGAGGCATAGGCAATCCAAGGGTCTGGCTGCAGGAGCCTAACTAGAACCTGACCAGTAAAGTGGCCGTGATTGTCGTACTGAAACTCTGATTTTCAGGAGTTTGTTGATATCCAGGTGATGATTCGGAATTATTCAAACACCATTTCATAATTGGAATGTAAGCTCATTTAAGGATCTGGGTTCAGCTGTGGTAGGAAAATTCCCTACATCAGTAATATGATATCCTGGCTCAACAGTGCAATCCAGGCAGAATGTGCAACGAGCTGATGTGGAGGTGATCCAAGTCCATCATCCCAAGGTGATTCTAGGGAGCGGCTCTTCCAGCAGTGTAGGTGTGCCCTGGAAGATATTAAAAGTGGCGACAAAGCCACGTCCTTTACCCTTAGCAGGTTTGATAGTCGAGATCCCATCGTGACCGACAAGAACGTTAGCGATGCCATCGGCCTTGCACCGCCCCCCCCCGCCCCCCCCCCCCCCCCCCCCCCCCCCCCCCCCCCCCCCCCCC
>Ga0207879_100165_pt1 | contig 43061 bp, 44 predicted proteins | sample LinPmetageLP24_FD_184045 | JGI IMG/M metagenome (GOLD analysis project Ga0207879, IMG submission 184045) | Marine viral communities from the Pacific Ocean - LP-24 (SPAdes) | ecosystem: Environmental > Aquatic > Marine > Oceanic | place: Pacific Ocean | collected 2009-08-30 | reverse complement strand
GGCACGTTCGAGTTCAGCATCTTCAGAGACGGTTGGCCAACGGTGGCTTCTTATGTCCTTACAAAGGATGCTCGGATGTCATGGGCAATTCTGTACACTTTCTAAGCCACACAGCACGTAAGCATGAGATATTGCTCTGATTGTGCATCATTTGCATCATCTCGCAAGCAGGATTATTGTACCCAACATAGAGGGAAGGTAGATGGTTGGATTGCACCATTTCTAGGGGGGTAGTATACAAATCAAAAGAATTCCACTCATTCATCAAAGGAATTGCGTGCATCACAGGCAAAGCTTCATCTCGTGATTTCTGCTAACAATGCCATTTAGCGTGCAGTGGGGACCAGCGGAAAAACACGTCATCTTTGCACAGCCACTCTGCAGCTAGATATCCTCATATATTCCCGAACTTATCGAGCTCCCCTCGACTCAGATCGTATCTCGACGCCTTTTGTCCCGGCCGCTTCCCGTTCTATTTCTCTACAGTCAGACAGGTACCGAGACTCAGCAGTTGAAAATCCTCAGCCACTGACTGAAATAGATATAACATAGCTGGAAAAATCACAGACGCTCGAATCAAAGAGCTACAGAGTCTTCGAGAGAGGAAGAATGACATTGCCGAGAAGCTACAAACGAAACAAGATGCTATGCAGGATCTTCTAAACGCTATGGACGAGGCCACCCAAGATTCTACCCAATCTTCTTCAAGAGCAGCATTGGAAAAGCGTGGAAAAAACAAGGGAAAGCCTGTTTTCAGCCATCAAGATGCCCTCGAGGTCAATCAACTTGAGATTGCGCGATTGGAGGAAGATTACGCTGAGGTTGTAAAAGAGTTGGAAGATTTCGAAGCTTTAAAGGATGGTGTTTAAAATTGTTAGCGCGTGATGAGACTTCGATGGGCGTATTTCCAAATCAAATATGACGCTCCAGCCACGAGTACAATACTGCTCCTCCGTAAAGTAAATCTTGAGAGAATTTGTTTCCAGGTGCAAGGCATTTCCATATTCACATCGCTTGCGGGGACAGCAGCGTCTGTAATCCCAAGAGACTTCAGCTCCAAGCCATATGCCACGAAATCTCGAGTCTTCCGCTCTATGATAGCTCGCCGAGTTGGGTCCTCTTCCATAAACCTTTCTATCCGACCTTCTAGATCCTTCTGTCTGTACAGGAAGTGATCGAGATATCGTGCCACGAAATAGTCCATCTCAGTCCAGTTATCCAAGGCAGCTTGGACTAGAATACCTCCATTCTCATGTACTCTCGTCCATTCGTTCGACAACAATAACTCCCCGTTATACATTTTCAGCTCTTGGTCTTTGACAGCTTGCCGAAAGTTGTCTAGTTCGCTGACATAGCGTGTGTATAGCGAGGGAAAGGCCAGGAGATCAGTGCCTCGGTATGTTAACCACGTCGGGGGCATGAAAAATTGAAGAGGAACGACACGGCTCCATTCCCAGTCAAGAAGAGCCACAATGTCCATGTTCTCATTGACCATTATATTGTGGGGTTCCAAATCACCATGCGCTAGCACGAATGGGCCATTGTCGAGCGTATGATCTAGCCACGTTTCTTTCGTGAACTGAGAAAATTGATGGAGATTGTAAAGAGTTTCATTGCCATCCTCTTCATTGTAAACACTCTTTTTGCCCTTCTCAAATGCGTTTTTCGCAATGTTCAACAGCAGACACACATAGTCAGAAGCTGACACCAGTCTACCTCTAGACCCAGCGTGAATACAAGAGGGTTGTAAACCTTCCAGCTCCTGTTCATTCAAGCCAATTGATATCAGCCTCGTACAGACATCGATGCCATTGGGGCCACAAGAGAGGACACCAATAGATGAGAACTCAAGTCGCCTCAGCTGTATATAGATACATGCCAGCTGATTGTAGAGGTGTTGTCGCTGTTCATCTGACAGGGTCTTTAATCCTACTTCAGAGAGTGTTCGGCCTTCGACGTATTCGAGAATCATGAATTGAGTGATGACTCCAGGGTTGTCGCATAGGAGAGAGCATGTTTGAATGCGAGGGATAGGAATTTTCGTTCTTTCAGCAACGAGTCTGAGTGGAAAATCATTAGCATAAGCATTTGTCTTTCTCCCAAGGAAGACGTACTGCATAGTAGCAAACTCCCTCTCCATCTTAGCTTGAGCTCCGAAAGCTAGGCACGGTGACAGAGGCACGCGAACCACCCAACGGTCTCCTCTCTCACTGATCTTCCCATCAATGCGAAACTGAACGAAGAAGCAGATATTGTAACTCCCTCTCTTGGGCTCCTTGAAGAAATCACAAGGGTCGTTATCGTGGTATGAGGATGCTAGGCTACAGATGTCGCCTGGCCTGATAGCATCGATGAATTTGTCACGCGCTCGGTGGATGCGATTCTCGACGATGCGATCTAACATTTGTTGGCAGGTTGGGGAGGGCGACTGGGTTTCAAAGGCGCGTCTAAACATTTCGGGGGCAAATTAGTTGAAGTTATAGACGAGCGCTGGGGAACAATACCTGACAATTGAGACCAACTCCTCGTTTGTTTGCACAAGCGGATGGAACAGTCGAGCTGATGGCGGGGATGTAGTTGTATTTCCTGCTGAAGATGGAACGGAAAGTTGGGAGGGCACTTGACCAAGGACGCAGCCGCTAGTGGGTTAAACAGATAAACATCACGTGACACAAAGAATACTTCTGCTGACACAAAACGTGGTAAGAGAGGCAAGATCGGGCAGGTGCAATCTGAACGTCTGTTCCAGGGGAATAACTTGAGACGGAAGGCACATTCCGCAACCCTAATCATTATTTGTAGCTTCCTCCCATGCGAATGAGATGCTGATGAGTCCCGCTGCCCGCAACTGAATTGTAAGCTCATTTGAGGCGTGTGAGCAGTCTATTTTGAGTTCCATCGTGGTGATAATATTTTTATTTGATAGTCGCGGCTCAGCCGAGTATTGTCGTCGATCTCTTCAACGTCTTCAACCCAATTCTGCATCGGACATCATCGCATGGCGGACAAGAACCTTGACAAATCTGGCTCACCGGGCACACATTGTAGCGAGCAAGGAGGAACAACAATGGCGCCCATTTCGCCTTCTACTGTATATAAGACGCCACAACGCTTGTCCCAATGCCGACCGCGAGAGGCACACAAAGCAATTCTTTTGGACATTGTGCCATCTCGCAACGTTCAGAGAAGCAGCAGTGTTCTCCGACACATCCATACCCAGTAGTCCTCCTTGAGCCAATTCTTCACCTGTTTGCCTATGAACCTAGAAACGCTGTATTCTCTTTGTCTGCTAATCAAAAGGCTAGAGAATTTAGATCAATGACGTCTGCCTCGCATCAATTCCAGTCATATTCCTTGAGCTCTAATACCAATCCACTCGCATGTCTCCGACATTCTATCCAGCTCTCCTCTCTCATCCGGCTCCACCACCCGATACTATTCGCCATGATGACAAGCCTTCAAGGACGTGAGAAAACAGCTCAGGTCAGGTAAGGACTCAATCTCTTCGTCTACTATATTCTCATATCTCACTTGCGTCGCCGCAAGTTGCCCAGAGAAAGCTGCCGGAGGTTGGCGGACCCTTCGAAAGACCTTCCGAGATCGATGCCATTGAGATGAGGTCGTGAAGTCTCCGTAAGCTACGAAGTCAAGTATGGGCAAGCCTTCGGGACCGAACACGCAATCGCAGAGCTCGACAATATCACGATCCACAGTATACTTGTCATTTGTAAAATCTAGGCATCCATCATAAGGACCTCTTCTGATGTGAAGGATTTTGAGGTTCTGTGCCCCTGGCATCAGACGGAACCAAGACTTTGCGTCTGTCAACCGGCAATTCAGACCGAAGAAGTCGAGGTCTAGCTGATACACGCCTGGTGTATCTGAACAACGTGGAGAGAAACCAGTGAACGTTCTATCGGAAGACGTCGGATTGGAGTTGAGTACAAGCTCCTTCAGTGTAGACTGATGGTGAGCAACAGACGTCCAGATGGTCTTCGGATCAAAGGAGCGAGCATCGACGGAGAGATAGAGACGTTTCAACGACTGAAAACCCCGAAGAAATGTATCCAGGGTAGATGGAGATCCGAGCGGGTTTCCATATGTAAATAGCTCGAATGATTTGAGTGTCGGCTGTACGACACGAATGCTAGTCGTCAAGAATTCTCCTACTTCAGGACACTCGTGAAGAGTCAATGATTCAAGTCTGCCGATATTCAAACTTGAGATCGCATCTGAAGTGATCGATTTAAAGACCACTCCTGTCAGGTAGAGGATTCTCAAAGACTGGAACCTGTTTGGTATCTCATGAAATGGTGATTGTCGAGTGGTAAGGCTTCGAATTAAAGCCGATCTCTGCGACCCTTTTACATCGAGTTTCAGATCATGAAGATTTTTTTCATTGCGCAGTAGCACTCCATAGAATTCTGCAAAATCACTCGCGCGGCTAAGTCCCATCCATGATATAGATCGGAGATGTCGGAACCTCCATAGATCTAGAGATTCTCTGCTAGAATTCCAACACGATGGATTTGTTGCAATAGAGAGTGACTTCATACGGCTTTGCTTCAGCGGTAGATATGCGTTTTCGCCTAGCAAGCTTGCTGGTGTGCATGATCCCAGGTGCCAACTAATTAGAAGTGGATCAGAAAAAATGAAAGTGCTGCAGGAAGAGAGGCTCACTGAAAGCCTTCTAAACCGTTTTCTCTCAACTGGTAGAGCAAATCTAGTACGGATGAACCAAACTCTGCAATCGAATCTACAAGAGGCTCCGCGTCGTCATCTGTATCCTCCTCATCGCTGAAGATGTCAGCATCATGCTCGCAATAATACTGTTGCTTTCCATCATAACGTCGTCGAGCGAGCCGTGGATCCCCAATGTGGATGTTCTTGATGTACTGAGCATAGCTCGGGCGACAAACAAGAGTTGAGAGAAGAGGTTCAACGATATTGCGACCCTCGTAAATTTGGTCTTTTGCGATGATCTCTACATTTTGGTAGAGTCTAGGAAGGAAGATACTGTGGAATGATTTTGAGACTTCGCATAAGCTTTTGAGATCGCGCTGCTCGACAATCTGTGCCATGTTAACCGACAAGTGAGAGAGAATCATCTCAGGGTGTTTACCAGCCCGAAGATCATATCTTGAAGCTCGAGGCAGATTCTGTCTAACATTGTGTTGCAAGATACCCGTGGTGATGGAAATCGAGGGGCAGAGATGAAAGATTGAGAAGTCCTTTAAACCATGTGGCGATATATCCCCTGTGCTAACATTTAGATGCTAAGATACAGACAAAAGGCTGAATGCTGGGAATCATTTTTGGTGCCGTTAACTAGAAAACCGAATTGGAAGGGATGAGATGCTGGAAACATAGCAGCCAGGGTAATACAAGGCTTGTAAATGATAACTATTTGATGGTTAGGTGACCACGTACTCATTAGTTATTCCCAGCCGTTTTGTGGTGGTTGTCACTATGTGGATATTTTAAGCGAGGTGGTCATCATGACTATCAACATCGAATGGGGTATCTCTGAAATCCTATCGTCTATTGTCTAACACTAGCCTCGCGTAACTCCGGGTCCACGACACACTAAGCCAGGAAGACACAGGTAAACGCCGACCTTATACAAGGAAGCATACCCAGACACCGAGCGAAGGTAGATAGCTGAATTGCACCATTTCTAGATTAAGGTGGGAGAATGAAAAGATTTCCAGAAAAGATTGTCTCTGGTGAACTGATCACCCCTGGACATTTTGCACTTTTAGATCTGCGGCAAGTCGTTCCCAATGTTGATAGCAAATTTCATTTACCTTACTTATTCAAGTCACGCTTCATCATTCTAACGTCTCTTCAAAAAGCCTATGCATTCTGGTAAATCTACTAGCTTAGCCAAAGACAATCATTCCTTTTTCATATTACCGGACGATACAGGATTGATTGGCGAGAGACGATTTATCTGCGAGATGACCGAAAGAGTAGATGACGAACGATTGACACGACCTTGGAGTGGGAAATATCAAACACAGTCCTACCCTAAACTGCGCTTTACTGAAAGGGGCCAAACGCTGCGAGGATGCAGCATTCCTCCTCGGACGCCCCAGCGAAGACGCGCATCACACCACCTTCCCCCGCAACCTTGCTACTCTATATCTATTCAGCAGCTTCAGTAGACGCTCGGCTCTTGTCGTATTCTCACACCATCTACCACAATGACTTCTCCAATCCAACACCAAAAATCCGTTGAGCACTGTCCCTGTGCCAAGTGCGTTCGCTTGGATAGCTACATAATGCAGCTCGAAGCCCAGCTACCGCCTCTCTACTGCCCCGAGTGCAAACTAGACTTCTTCCACAAAGCATCTCTTGAAGCTCACCAGCTCGACGAACTGCATGTCTCCTGCTACGACTGTAGGGTTGCCTTTCCTACACGAGAGCTATATGCATCACACATGCAATCGCACAATACCGCCTTAGTGCGACCGCTTTCGGCCGCGACACAATTCCGGTGCTGCGACTGCAAGCGTGACTTCAAAAGTGAAGGCGCACTCACGGATCATCTCCGTTCTAGCAGCGTCCATAAACCCGGGAAGGGAGGGAAGAATAAGAAGAATAACAAGCAACAACAAGGGCAACAGGATCAGGGTACCCAGCAAATGAAGTGCGAGAAGTGTAGCAAAACTTTCACGAGTCGACATGCGCTGTATTCACATTTATCGTCGGTGCGACATCATCCACTGAGCAACATCAAGTGTCTAGCAGGCACGAAGTGTGAGAAGCGTTTTAATTGTCCATCAGGGCAGTTGCAACATCTAGAGAGCGGGAAATGTAGGTCAGGGATGACGAAGACAAAGCTTTTTGGTGCTATTGCGACAAAGGATACCGGACGGATCATTACGTCGAGAGGATTTTATGTGCAGACCTTGCTAAAAGACAACCTGTCTGCGTCTGCAAGTTCGGCATCACAGACCCTGAGTCCCATACTGACCCCAACATCGACTGAGTTTCTCGGTTCCTATCCGCCCTCGCCGCCCTCCTTAGTTCTCACGTCTGAATCCACTTTGTCACGCAGCGCAAACTTTCAGGACATACTTTTCCCTCGGCTCCACACTCAAAGTGGTTTCCAGGTATGCCACCTCTGCCCTCCGCCCCGTACTCGTAAATTCAAAGGCAAGGCGGCACTTCAGCAACATCTGTCGTCAAGTGTCCATGCTCAAGTATCTACTTCCCTGCCAGTACTCGACGATATACCGTTCCATTGCCCCCGCACTTTATGGGGCGACGGAAGTCAGACGAGGCCATTGAAGCAATTCTCGACTGCGAGTGGGCTAGTACAGTACCTTGAAAGCGGTACTTGTAATGGGTGAAAAAGAACTTTGCGACGTATGATAGAGTAAGTAGAGGATGAGATGAAGGGTATAAGTTTTCGCGGTCTAAAGCTGCTAAGCTAGAAATAGGGTAGGTCCTACAAACCCTGAGCTTCTCTTACTTTGACTGATAGGCACAGGAATGTTTCCTTATAGCCTGTGTTGCGTGTAACGGCAAGTTGAGGATGTCTCTGCCTTGCGCTCACTACATTGATGGTTATCGGCGTATGTGCTTCACCAAGCTTGCCAAATTTAAATTCACCGATACCAAGTTCGACTTGCCCGTATCTTTTTTCGTTTTATACTGCGATTCTACGATAGGAGGTCTATTAATACTGCTTTGACTCTCGACTCATGCTTATCGTGTCCACAATCTTCGAGGCATAGTACCCTAGTGCTCTCACCCCCGGAAAGGCTGGAGATATGCTGACTCGCAAGGGGAGGAAGAAGGCTGGGATAGGATTTGTAAATCATATCTTGCTTGGCAGCCAACGCACCTCTGTGATTTGAGCGCACAGGTCTGAAACCATTTAGAAATACTTGTCAATTACCCACTGCAATCTCTCAGCTCAGAGTCTGTTAAGTTTGCACCTATTACATGCTTGAATATTGCACTGTCGGCACTCGAAGATGTACGACGTCAACTGACCATGACACTCCTCGAATTGATGAGGACCTCTCACATACTGCCAGCTCTGATGATCGCACAGATGTCGTTGCCTCAAATTCTGGACTGCGTCTTGAATGCGTGCGGCTTGTCGTGGCGGATCTGCAATCGGTCGACGAGCAGCGACAATATTTGCACGAGCAAGAAGCCGGTTCTCGTCCCATGTAGCATATCGACAGGTCTTCCATCTTTCGTCGCAAAGGTAGCAGAATTGCGAGCCGCATTTGCACCTGACATGATCATGAGTAAACATACTTGCATGGATAAAGTGAGAGAACATACGTAATGTGATTGCATCCGACCTCAAGCTCGATGACTCGCCGACAATTAAAGCATCGCTGCCATCCATGCTCCTCGGCTGCTGCAAGGACTTGCTGAAGTCCAGCATCTGCGGGGCAGTCCTCCAGGTGAGATTCGGACTTGCAGACTGTGCAAGTAATGGTGGAGCACTCGGGGCAGGTGGCTTTCTCCTCCAAGATGTTTTCCACCCTGATGAAAGCCGAGCACAGCTGATTAGAACAGTACGTTCGATCCGGAGTGTCGAACTCGATCAATTTGGACTCGAAACTTCTGATTCGCACTCCACCGCCAAACGTGATGGGTTGCTTGCAGCAGCGAGGCGGAAATAACGTGTCATCTGTGAGTGAAGCCTGGAAGAGACCTTGAATACAATCTCGGCAATACTCGTGTTTGCATGGTGTTCGTGCAAGCCGTGACTTAGTTGGGTGAAGTTGATTTTCGTCCTCGTGTGGCTTCTTATTCCCACCAAGCCATCTGGGTGCTCGGTACCTGAGTGAGCCTAGGGAGTGCTTTACAGCAGTGGCATCCTCAGCAACATGCTCAACCGCCGGGGGCCGCGCCGGTTCAGCAATAGCGATATTTCGCCTGGGAGTAACACTATCGATATGATCGTCACCATTTAGTCGTTCTACATGATCGGGCGCATGGGAAAATGCCGACTCCCTCCTGGAATTAGTCCGAACGGCAGGATCGGATTCATCCACAGCTGGGGGAGCTACACCTGCATCGGCGTCTCGTGGGCCTGGAATGCGAAGTACAGCACTATCGTCTCGATTTAGTTGCCGTTCATGGAACGCGATGTATTCTTCCGTGCTTCTATGAACTGGCATGTGTATATGCTCGTCTGCCATAACATCGCTTCGCTTCACCTGGTCCGAAAACTTGATCTGGGGTCTTTGAGCTTCTTCAGCCGCCTCTGACGCTCCGTATGCTAAGCTCTGGGTATGACTGGCTTCCGACTCGTTTGAAGATCCAGAGCGTGCTTTCTCCTCCGCTTCCATAGCGCCGTCCTTCTCCAACGCATCGTGGTCTTCCGTAGACGGCTGAGCACCATCACTCTTCATTGCTCGACCCACTATTATGCATTACAACAATACTCCGTCCATATAAATTACACGTTGTAAATAAGCACAGTCTGGCATTTATATGTGTTTCTCCATTTAATAGGCGTTTTTATAGAGTAAACCCAACGAATGACATGATCGAGTATCTAATCTGCGTGGGTCTGGGCTGAATTAGTAAACTAACATAACCGTCCAATAGAGACAGATTCAAAGAACTTAGGTACATGTACATTAAGAAGTTTATCGTGTCGGACGTTAAGTACGCAATTTCTTCCTTCGAATTCGTTGACAAGACGTTCCTGGCGGCCGTCGCTGCCGTGGATTGGTTTCTATACCAACAAGAACGTCACCAAGCCCGCCAACATCCAAATTGCTGTGCCCTGTCGGGCTTCATCTCCAACGTCCAGAAGATCTATGCCGAATTCAAGCTCCCCTGCCTGTACTGCTCTAGATTGGCCGGTAATGGCCATGAACAAGAACACAACCATCACCACTGTCAAGCCCAGTCAATTTTTCGTCATGCCTGCCTACAATTCCGGTTCCACTCGTCAACTCAGATCACGAAATCGCCAGCTTGCTAGTGACGAAACCCATCGCCTCCCCACCGCGTCCATTGGTATGGCTTCTAAGACTCGAGATATCATCATGAGCGAGCGCATTATCACGGACGGACCATCGCTTGCGACTGACGTCGATGCAGCTATGATGGATGAAATGGCGGCCGGCTCCACACGCGAGGACACAGCCCCAGCCCCAGCCAGCATCATGGATGATACCACACCCACGGGCGACTTCGCACCATCGAACGAGGATACTTCAACCAGTACCATCGGTGAGAGACTGCTCTCGCGACTTGGATCGGGAATTGGGCTGTGCGTAATGGGCTATCTTGGATGCCACCGTGCGAATTGCTCCTGTCGACGACGTCGGCTGAGCATTGTGGTCATTTGTCTGGCTGGGATGGTAGTAACCAGTACCCTGAATCCCTCGAGTCTTGGATTCTCTGACTGGGCGTATGCGAGTTCGGGACCAATCTCGATCCGAAGCTATTCGGTCAAACGAGGGTCATTTCTGCACCAAAGGAAGTCCCTGGCCATACGCTTTCAATAGCGGCTAAGAAGGAGTCTTTACTGAGTCTATGGAGTCGTGGTGGATGGATTGGCGCTATGCCTACTGTTACGGATGAGCTTCAATGTTGGCATCATCTATTCAAGTCCCCACCTTCAGGTCTGAAGTAGCATCTCACCATCGACGCAAACATGGAAGTGTGGTTGATTACATGGAATAAGTACATGATCTAATGCAATATTCCGATGATAAGCATCACATTAAAGGACGTTTCCTGAAGCGCCGATGGCGACAATGGTGATATAGAAACCACTCGCAAATCCAGTTCGGGGATCTACTGTCTGGTCGAGCTAACGCCATAAATGGCTTTGTCCTGGGGGAAGAGCTTTCTGATAGCAAGGCAATTGCCAGGTCTTTTGCTCGCTCAGTGAAATTGCTCCAATCTTCCACGTTGTCGCTGTGATTAGGCTTTATATTGTGCTCTTGTTGGCGGATCTGATGCCAGGTCTCGGCAGATTGAAGCTGTAGCGAGACAACATTAGTTAGATGTCTGCATACTTTAAGGTAGACTGACCATGATCTCTCGATACACATCATCCGGCATACCAAGATATAGGAGAAGCTTTCGTTTCGTACAGCTTAGACTGAGACGGGACTTGGAAGCGATGTTGGTGCATGAAATTGCCTGCATATCGATATTCGACTCATGCGTCTGCTCATGTTCGAGTTCTAGATCGTACGAAGAGCCCGCGCTTAAATGATGTAGATGTTCTATAGGTGTTTGTTCGAAATGCCTATGCTCAAGATCGGTTATCTCTCATGCTAGGATCGGATGAGAAGACGTGAAAGAATGACGAGAGGGACAGCCTACTGGAGTGTGAGAGGGTTGATAGGGAGGTCGAGAGGAACGCCATAATGGGGTGGGAAAGAGTCGAGATTGGATTCGACGGGGACTTCGATAGGGAGATCGAGAGGGACGGTATACTGGAGTGGGGGATGATTGACAGGGAGGTCGAGAGGAACGCCATAATGGAGTGGGAAAGAGTCGAGATTGGGTTCGACGGGGACTTCGATAGGGAGATCGAGAGGGACGGTATACTGGTGTGCGCGAGATTTGACGGTCGGGTGGACAGGGAAGTTGGCGAAGGGCATTTGTCTAGGTGTATCCATAAGAGAAGGCTCTATGAGCTAGGTTGCAAGAATGAGACACGAGTATATCCTGAAGTACTGTAGAAAAGTGTGGATATCGTTTACGAAAGAGAGGTTGCAGTGAGTCTCGAACACTCGAAATACTCTGCCTGAGAATTGGGGAAGTTCATGGAGAAGATTCTAGACTTTCAGACTATTGTTGGCAACCCCATTGCTTTACAAGGGTTTACGAGACCGACTGGAAACCCTCTTACGTACGATCGTGCGAAGTAATAACTTCATAAGTTACCAGCTACTTCAAATGCTAAGTACTTGTAGGAAGGGAGGCCTGGCAAGCTGCAGATGAATGACCTCTGATTTGTCGATTCGCTGCAAGTGTCCCGTGCTGGCGACGAAGTCAAAGCAGGATGGAGTTATCGTCCTCCGTGGCGTATGCATGGTGTCAAACTTGAGAATCTCCTTACATCAAGGACAGAGGTGCGGCACCTAGTGCGATCAACGCGATCAATTCTGACATCGATTTTCGTCAATGTACTTCCACAGGAAAGGCTGCACTTTTGTTTCTTTGCGCAGCACGATCGACCTATTTGATACGTTAACGGAGTCTTACCCATTGCATGCAATTACTCGCAGCGTTGAATAGGTACTCTGTTTCTCTGATATAGAGGCTGCTAGGGCGAGACTGAAAACGCACCCGATTGGGCCGGTTGGGGTCGGGGTCTCAATACTCGTACGATTCTTTCATGGTGTCCACCCTGAAAACTGTTGTTCTTTCAAGGTTTTGATGCCTTGAAACCTGATTAGTGATGCAACTTGGCTCAGCTGTAGCCCGTCGGGGGATGAGTTGGTTTAGATCTTTTGTGAGCCTTATCTTTGGTATTATCCTTTTCTAAGTGCTCTTTAAGATTGCGCGAAACCTTGACTTTAGCGCTGATTTGACACAGCATTGTCGGTAGACGCTAGTAAAGTTGTTCTCGTCTGCTGTCTTGGCTTAACACAACAACCAAATGCGGTTGGTATATTCGAAGCCCCTTGCTGGGCTTTGCAGAGACAATCATGCACTCGTAGCAAAAGAGCATTAATCTTTCACGTGTGATTGCTTTTTGTATCAATGGATCGTTTTCAAGTAAACATGTTCATTTTGTCACTTGGCATTCTTCAAATGGTCTGATTTCCGTCGTGGTGCAGCAACACCTCTCAGCCACCGACGGATCGATATTAGATACAAGAGCAATTTCTGCCTGTTCATAAGGGGCTTACAAAATTCTTGCTCAGTGCGGCTAATGAGTGACATTTGATGCCTTGGTTATTGGATGTCGTTTCTTGCATGATTTACATTGGCCAGCACCCGAGGCGCTTCTGCAAGCAATCGAATAACAGGCTGGGCCAGGCTAAGGGACGAGCCTCGATCCCGAAGTTTTCTATATTACACACAGATCGACGCCTAAACAAAATGATTATCTGCGTTTCTCACTCCAAGTGTCGGAGATGTGTTCGTTAGTGGCTTCGCCATGAGGCTTGGAAGGTGAGTTCAAGAGCCTCATAATTATGGGCGTTAATTTCTGGCATATAAGTAGGCCTTGGGCATGTCCATCATCTGTCGAGAATCATTTCCAGGATAATTTCACCTAGGATTGTGTCCTTACTCCAGAAAATATAACTCCATGTCGGACGGAGCAAATCACCTCGGCAGAACCGAACGAGCCGCCGGCGATGGCCAGTCATACGGTTCGCAATTGAATCTTGACCAGCATCCTGACGCATACGAAAAGTGCTGGCGGTACTTTGTTGACCACGGACAGTATTCGAATTCTGTTCGGTCACTTTGCGAGCTCATGAACATCCGACTACCATTTGAAAAACATGAATCCCGTTTGCTGACTGTGCCTTTCTGGTGGCTGCTAAAAGAAAAACGTACCTCCCAAAAGGTGTCTTTGATGCCTTACATGCGTCGCCTTGTTTGTACCGGCAATGACACTGACAAAACTCTCGAGGACTTCTTTGGTAGCTGTTACTCTCGTGGTGTTGCAAATCTACGTAAGCAGGAAAGGCGAAATTACCTTCTGACTGCCAAAAGTACGACTTGGGATATCGTGAAATCAGCCTACGATATGGGCAGCGAGGAGAAGGTCCCATATCTGGTCCCATTGAGAGAAGCGACCGAGGAGGACATTTTGGATGCGGAAAGCCACTGGTCGGAGTGGTTGGCGATGGGAGACTGGATGCTTGGGCCCAGGCGCCCTTCATCTTTGCAATCTATCAAAATTGAAGATCACATTGTAGAACACGAGGCTCGGAACTAGTGTAGGCATGGACGATTCCTGGAGAGTCATAGTGCGGATTTGAAGCTAATTCCAAGCTAGTTTGGCCTTGCTCGCCATGAAACACGCTCTTCTTCCGGCTGGTCGTATCACAGCACCTGTGGATTGGTCGACCTACTTGCACGCATATCAACATCCGGCAGTCCTCCCGATCGGCACAGAAGATCCCACTACGAAAAAGCAAATGGGCTCATCATAGCTTATGCCTCGAAGTAGGTCAGGTTTAAGATACAATTGGTATATTGGTCGGTTCGTAGTTTGACATGACGGCGGGACGCTGTACTCTTGGATGGGGGCCCCATGGAATCTTCCTACATTTGCGCAGATGTGAAGTGGTCTGAATTTAAATTCTATTGAAATTATTTCTGGTTATCAATCAAGCATGCTCACAGGAAAGTGCTGCAGAAATCTACAGGTTCCGCCGTCGTTTCCCCAACCGGACTTTTTTATTATCAAGTAATCTTCTCGTGTGCATCGGAGGAACAAGATTCCCCCAAGGTCACATACTGGCTGCTGGACTTATCGAACTTGAAGTATATTCTTTGTTCATCTTTACTTGATCTTCCTTCGAAAGTTGCCACGGTGACGGTAACAAAGGAGGCGAATGCCCTACGTGCGGTTCGAAGGGCTGAGCATCAAAGGCTTGAGCATCGAAGAATTTAAGCATCAACTGCGAGGTGGACAAATCTGGGCTCCAACATCATGACCATCTGTCGTTTACGCAGAGTGCTCGATTGACAATTTCAGATGAGGAAAAGGATTAAGCTGAAGATTCCAAGGTCATCAAATCTATCGCTCTTCTTCTTTCTTTCGCAGAGGAAGGGCCAGTATCTCTGGTACTGGTCCTGCTGAAAAGCAGGCCCTCGCTCGGTGGTAAATGAGATGGTGGGTGGGTGGAAGACTTCTTGACTTCCTGAGCAAAGACACGATGGGTCTGCAAGACAAACGTGGACTGAGCTCTCTCCACTTTGCCACTCGAGGGATCTGGCTGGAAGGCACTACAACAAAGTCAGCAGATTATTAATGAACACGGAAGCCGATCTCACACTGATAGCAAGTGCTGACGTTTCTCAACAAGGAAACGACCCCTTGCCGCTATTGTTTCAGGAGGAGGTCAAGAAGCTCCAGACTGCCTTTCAAGCTGAGGAGCACCGCGACTACCGTGGTAGGATCTCTGACTGGACCAGAGCGCCAAGCGGGGCTAGTGTGAACTGCTGGACTGGTAAGATCATCAATGCTTGGATGGATCCAATGCCTACGGAGACTCCAATTAATGGCCCCGTAGCGGCTTTTTAGCGCCAATGGCTATGGTGGTCTCTGCTCACTTCCATTTATACCGCGACAACGCGACGCCAATATTTTAAGCTACTGGAACTTAGTTGCCAAGAACAAACTCTGCTTCTCCATATTGTGGCTGTGGCGATCAATAGAGCTTGTATGATCGACCCTGAAACCGCGCCAGAGCACCCCAACTGGCGTTCTGTTGGCTCTGGCGGCCTCCGTCAAGCAGCATCAGAATGCTTGTTTGGAATTGAGCTGGTGGTATCTCTAACAATTGCAGGCAGATTCCCCAGCGCGATGGAACATTCCTTAGATGCTTTCAATGTATACTTTCCTGTTTCAGTCCATCTCCGGGCAGATCTGACGAAGCCTCAGTCCTCCCACCCAATGGAAGTCGGATGGGTGGTGAGGGTCAGTTGAGCGGGTAGACCCTCGCCTATTGAGCACAGCCGCTAGGGTTAACCTGGCTGGTTCGCATGTATCAACAGTGACCACGATCACTCGAGAAAATTTTCCTCGAAAAGGTCCGTCGGCGTCGCTGTCAAGAGGGGATATGCTTAGATGTGCGTATATCTGGACTGAGTCTGCATGATAGGCTGCACCCCAAAGGTCTCCCGGCGCCTGTTTCGGGGACATATCCTTAAATCCGCGTTTGCCTAGAACTAACCTTTAAAAGGATTTCTTCAGAGCATAAAGGATCCATACAATTACTTATCTAGGGCGCCATTGGGGGCATATGCTTACGATCAAGAGCGCCGCAACCTTTGCCCCCTCCAGGCGTTTGGAAGGCGGCATATGCTTAAATCTGCCGATACAGAATCTAGAACGCCACGCCCCAACCCCTCCTCCAGATGCTTGCTTCGGGGGCACATGCTTAGGCGGCAAATGCTTAAATCTGTGTGCGCCCAAACCCAAGAACACCCCTCCCCCTCCGCCTCCGGACACTTGCCTCGGCGGCATATGCTTAAACCTGTGTATATTTAAAATTAAAAAGGCCGCACCTCAATGTAACGGTCCGATATTTACTCGCTGTAAATACAGAAGGCTGTTCTTGATCTCTGATAATCGAGAAGTAGGTGTATTACATAGACGGGGAAGACAGTACTAAGAATCAGAATACTATTCTAAGTTGTGCACGAAGCTCCTATCTAATGGCAGACGTGCCAGTCTTATACATAACCTTCGTTCTCCTTGGGTCCCTTGGATCCCTCGAGATGTTGGATTCTTGGATCCCTGGATATCTTCCTACGATATGGGATTTGGGGATCTGGGGATCCATCATGTGGCCTAGGGTCGCAAGAAACGACGGTAAGTATGCCGTCTGTTGTTTTTGCTATATTTAACGACCAGACGGCAAACTGGCTGCTGTTTTCGGGGGTTTTGGTCGCTGCTTTCCGCAGCCGACTTGCCAAAATCTCGCGCCGCCCTAGCGCTCGCGTACCTCATGGCCAAGGCGGCATGGCGGTGGGGCCCTGGCTGACCTGGCGCAATAACACCAAAAAAAGCGAGTGGATTCAGAACCGCTTCTCTCATCCAACATTTTCTGAGAAGGGGAGCAGAAATGGCTGCCCACCATCCCCTGGGTGACTCAAGATGGCGGCCATCCTATGTCTTCGTTTATCCTCCCTCTCTTCTCCATCTTCTTTCCTCCAAACCTCTCAAACTCAACCATCACCGTCCCTCGCTCTAACTCTCTCCTCCCCCTCCGCTGGCTGCCATTGCTTGGGCAGCAGGCTCCTCCACATCTTCTGCCTTGCTTCTTTATTTTTAATCGCCCTCGCCGTCGTCCCCTTCGGTTGATCCAGTCGATATGTGTCGTCGCCAACAACCAACACCAAGCTCTTCCTCCTCCGACAGCGATGGATCAGACATCGAGAGCTGCTTTCACACAGGGGATGAGCAAGAGGAGACCGACGTTGAGACTGAGCCGACGGGCGTTGATACCGACGTCGACGGAGATGGCGAGGCAGACCTGCCAGATCTGGAGTGGCTCGCTGGAGAGGAGAACGCCCACCCGCCAGAGTACTACCTCGACCAAGAGAACAACTCCGACGAATCCGAGGATGAAGATGAGGACTATAGCGATGGCAGCCTCCTCCTGGATATGATCGAGGGAAATTTCCATCGGTGGGTATCTTATTCTCTTCTTGCTTGCTATCTTTTGCCATTGAATCGCTGATCTGATACTCTTCATAGGTATTGCAAGTATGTATGAAAGGATCCTGCCCAGGTGATGCAGGTCGTCTCTTGCCGTACCCTCAAGGCCTTCTTCGAATGGATATTAAATCAACGTCAGGGGAAGGGTGGAAGGAGGCTTGCAGGCATCCAGTCGGCCAGCACGCTCGGGACATACTGGAAAGTCTTCCGGCTCGTGTACGAACGAGCGACTGGAGAGAAGATCGAGGGGAAGATGAACCGTCATATGCATCGGGTAAGTAGCATTTCCTGTCTGCCCGCTCAATCTAGACCACATCATTATAGATGAGAGCTAATGAAATATTTGTCGCAGGTCCTCAAGAAGCTGGCGAAGAAGTACGGCCTGTCAATGAAGAAGCGCGATAATGTCGCGATGTATATCGAGGATCTCGCAGGCGTCTTGTAGATTAATTTGATTATGACGAAGTGGAGGTATATATATGGCTGGCAGCGGATTCACATTAGCCTCTTCTGCCAGCTAGCTATATTCCTCGCAAACCGATCTTCATCGCTCCTAAAGCTCCGCTATGATGACATCGCGGTGAACTTGCTCCGGGACCCCAGTGGCGGGCCCCATCGGATCCTGATCGAGTTTACGTGCGAGTTTACGAAGAAGTATCTCGATACAAAAGATGCGTAAGTTTGACCTTGGGCCTTATCTCATCCCCCCCCCCCCCCCCCCCCCCCCCCCCCCCATCTCCCTTCCCCGCTCATTCTAGCCGAGACATGCGACTTACATAGAAGCTAGGAATACGTTTGTGCTCCCTAAGATTATCTTTGATCCGTCCCTGATCCTCAGTCCGCACGTCACCCTCCTGGGTCTCATCTTTGCCGACAATGCGTTCTTGGCCCCGAGTCTCACATCGGTTGAGAGGATCAGCGAGCTAGATATCCCGCCTGGCTATGAGCAGCTGCCCTTGCATCCAAAGCCGGAGATGGCTAATATCCCCGTCTTCCGCAAGTCTATCAGGACGCCTTATGGCTGGGAGATCTCGCCCGACCAGCCACTGCCGTACACGACTCTCTTGAAATGGATGAAGCGGCTCGGCGTGCTTACTGGGTTCCTGCAGATCACACGTCCATACTGCCTCCGATACGGTGCAGGCAACGCCTTCAACCAGAGCGGTGGGTATTATGTGGCCCCCTTCTCGCGACCCCGCCCCTACCCGCTGTGCGATGTGCTAACCGTTGACTGACAGGTGACGTGAGCGACGCGCTCCAGAACATGATGATGCAACACGCCAAGATTGACACCTTTATCAAGCACTACCTCCGCCGGACAATTACCGCTGATACGCGAGCTATCGTTTCCGGCTATGAACCTCAGCGCGACCTGATGCGGGCGGCCTGTCGGATGACTCGCTGGATCGATCCCGACCGGCCGCAAGAACTCACGCCCGAGGAATCCCTGTCAGTCAATCAGGATCCCGTCGTCTGCCGCCTTGTTACAGAGCGGGAGAAGTGGAAGCGCCGCTTCCAGGGCACGGCGACACAGCAGCCAGGGTACCGGATCATCGGCCAGGCAATCTTCAACACCAGGCAGCGGCTAAGAGCTGCGCTCCTCAAGTACGTTCAAGAGCGCTGGGATCTGGAACACCCGGTCGACGAGATCGAGCGGCAGCTCTCTGGGCTCAAGCTCAGCCAGGACGTGAAGAGCACTTTGGACTAGAACGATGAGATGCCCCCGCTCTAGAAACGCTTGGCGGAGACGCTGATGACGCTCTCGGGCACGACTATCGAAGAAGAGTTCCGCCGCCGCAATGCGGCTATCGATGCAGTCGCTGCCTACTGCCACTTCCAGGAGGGGAGAGCTGCTGCCCTACCACGCAAAAGGTCGTCTAGGCGACGGACGAGCCCAATGCCGTCGAAGGAGACCAACCCCCAGCTGGCAGCCGCCGAGGCCGAGAAGCAAGCGTTAAGTGACGCTATGTTGTTAGTGTTTACCGAGAAGAGGACCACCACCTGCTTCCTCTGCTTAGGGGAGCAGAGCTTGCCGTTTGAAAAGCGTACTTCCAAGTTTGCTAGTCCGGAGACTTGACAAAGCACTTCAAGCGGAAGCATCTGGCCCACATCAAAGAAGGGGATTGGCTCCAGTGCAAGGTCTGTCGGATGGGGTTGCAGCACAAGCAGCATCTCCAGAATCACGCAGAGAGCATCCACGGGACCGATTCCTAGTACTTTAATGATACACTAAGAGCGCATGGTCATAGAGCTTGCGTTTGCCCCCGTCTTTTCTTTCCTTCTCTGCCCTTTCTCAGTTCCATGCTATTCTCACGGCGTGCTTCTGAAGAAACAAACTCATAGCCAGTTATGCGTTTGCAGGGTTGCTTGCTTGTTCCGAGCAACTTCCTTCAGGGCGAGACCAAATTAGGCGAGGCCCTAGCCGCTGTGTGAGAATGGAAAATTGTTTTAAGGGGGGAGTCAGTTTGTAGGCCACTGATATAGCTCGTAGACTTTATTTTGCTCGAAGTGAGCTTAAGACATACCCAGATTGATTCAAGGCTATGAAGGGCGTCGTATGCCAGTGCCTGCCGGGCTTCCACGTCACTATATGCTCTTGATTTGGCTTGATAGTTGCCATATCCTAGACCAGCGAAATCGCCACGAGCAAGATATGTCACGATAGGAGAGACACATACATTTCCGCCGTATCACAAGATTTAATCCTATTTCGCAACATTTTGTTCCTCTACTTGTTTATAGGACAAGAATCATCCGACTTAGAGAGCTGGGATAGGTGTTCGGCGGCTCTTAGTGGAGATGTCCCACGAACTACACCGGAGCCTATTGTAAAGGGGTGGGAACACGTCCTCAGGTACGCGCAATATAGTCAATGAATACGGTGGCTCTATAGTAAAAGTTTGCAGAAGGAAGAAGTTCATACTGTAATGCTGTCCACAACACTGCCTAGCTACCAATAAAACTGTGGCCGGAGCCGGAAAAACTATAACCCAGTTACATTATGTGACAGGCAGACTCTGCCCCAGGACATCCCTCCCTACCTAGAATAGTAGTCGCCCCATGACTACCTAATCGTTTGACGAGCATAATACAGTTAACATGAAAAGAAAGAAACTAGTATAAAGTAGCAACGCAATACTATGCTAACGTCACTTTGCTTCCTCCGCAAACAACATGCCTTCCACGCCTGCCTCCTCCTTAGCAAGATCGTCCCGGTCGGCTTCTACAGCGGGCATTAGTATACTAAACTGCAAGTACTGGTCCTCGGCACGCGTTCTGCACGCTTGGAGTCCTGCGACCGCATAATATCAACACTACCCCATGAATGACGAGAGTTACCACTCAGAAAGCACCTCGAGGCGAGATATAACCTCCGTCTTGTTGCCTGCAGTTGATAGGCTCTTAATAACCCGCAAAACATGCTGAGGACTCATCACCGTTGCCTCAGAGTTGGCGATGCTGATAGCTGCACGGACGATATTGCGTATATTACGACCGTTGCAATGCAGATCTGCGAGAATATCGCACGCCATGTCGCTGACATTGAGACCAAGCTTATATTGCGCATTTTGGTTGGCGCTCTCGCTCTCTGGCGAAGTGGTGGCTGCTGGGCGGGAGAGAAGCCTGATATTGTCCTGGAGTACTTGCCGCCAAATGTTCTTCCTGGCGGGTTTGTCATGGAATTTGTACTCGATGGTGGCGTGAATTCTGTTGCTGAACGCAGTGTCGAGGTGGGAGAAGCGGTTCGTCGTCATGAACAATAGTCCCTCGTAGTACTCCATAAGACGAAGGAAAACTACCAAGCGTGACTTGTTAGCAATGGGACTGTTGGAGCTGCGGTAATGTATATGACTGACCTCCAACTAGAGCGTTACGATCCAGATTGTTCTTGTCCCGCTTTGCCATGAGAATGTCTGCTTCGTCCAGGAGTACGATTGCGCGCCAGCGGAAGCCGAGTTTGAAAATCCTTGAGAGTCTCGTCTCAAAATTGTCTGCTTGGGTACCCAACTCCCCAGTCGTGACTCGGTACAGGGGTCGCTCTGTCTCCTCGGAGAGAGCCTCTAGGTTTGTACACGCGGTTTCAGTTCCATGTTTGCTTTGCCTTTCGAAGAAGAGGGATGAAGGCAGTACTAACCCGCAGTATAGGTTTTGCCCAAACCCGGCCCACCATGAAGGAGAAAAAGCAGACCGTTTCCTTTTTTAATAATCACCTGCTCCCACCCAACAAAGGATGCCTCCGCGTCTTGGAGGAAGCCTACGACCATGGACCGAATGACGTCCTTCTTCTCACTGCTCAGCTGCAGTGTGGCCCATGTGTTTGGGTAAAACTGGATGGGCTCGAGGTATCTGACGGACGTTCGCACCCACACTTGCTTATCGAGAAGAAAGCCGTGTACAATGTGGTCACAAATCAACATATCTTCTTCAGCGACGTCATCCTTCCGAGCAGCTTTATCCTTGCCCTGCATTGTCTGTAGGTTCCCAGAGTTTGATTCTTGGTTTGTCGCCCTGTCGCCGTTCTCCACCGTAGTTGCCATTGACAGCTGTTCATCTTCAGCTCCTGTTGTCGGTTCTTCGGAAAGTTCTGTTCGTGGGTACCCGAAATTTGGCACGTCCCAGCTAAGAGCGGCCGGGTTCTTGCCTTCACTCTCGTCCTCGGGCCGCTTGTACTTTCTCGACATGAAGTCCTGGATATTCCATGCTACAAAATCCGGTGACTCTCTCGGGTACCTGTCTTCGAAAGCTGTCTGGTCAATGATAAGTCGTCCGTTTGACTAGATAACGTTTATTCATTCAGTCAAGAACATCAACCTCATTGAGAGAGAGGCAAACCGCTTCCGGATACTGAACTCACATTTGTTTGGATTGATTTCACCTTGTCCTCCATGATACGCATGGCTTCTTCGCTGCTCTGTTCGTAACTGTTGTAGGATGCGCCCCCGCAGAGTTCAAGATAGGTATATGCCGCTCTCTGAAGCCTCAGGTATTTCCGTGTACGTTCAATCAGTCGCTCCTTCACTGCTTTCTGAACCTCCGTGCCCAGCTTCTCGAATGGGATGATTTCGAGATCAGCCGTGCTGATGTCCTTAATGCCTTGAAAGCTCGGGATTAGGATTTGTAGTTTCTCGACCCCGAAACGTCCGCTATGGTGGGCGCCTCGTACAACGTTGAATAGTCCCTGTATGCCGCCCTCCGCCGTCAGGACGGGTTGACAGTGTTCGAGCAAGTAGCACCTTTCATCTTTGTCCCGGCGGTAGTAGACCATCTTGTAAGGAGGGAACAGTGTCCACAAGATATCAAATGAAATTTTGCCAACGGGCTCCAGCGTCTCCGACTTGTCAAACACGATACCTAGACACTCCCTAGAGCGGATATACTTGACGAGTAGCTTGAGTTCCTCACGGGTGAGCTCGTCTGTGAGTTCACCGGAGAGATCGCGCAGCTCCTTGTACAGGAAGAAGAGGACGTGATAAGGAGCCGGAATGACAATTGGGTCAGCATCGGTGTTTATGTCGCGAAATTGCCGAGCTTTGTCGCAGAAGATGGCGCGGAGGCGAGGAGACTGAATTTCCAGCTGTAGTCTGCGAGGTCTTCCGTACTGGTTGACCTCGCGCCGCATCAGGATGGCGTAGCTGCTGAATTCTTCATCATCCACCTCGTTCAGGTCGATCTGCTCATCGAAGCTATCAAGTTTTATTCTTCGAACGCCGTAACCGGATTTCCTAGGTAGCTCCAAGATTCGAGCCAGTTCAGGAGGCTTGAACCTGGCGTTACCATCGTGTTCGGGGCCATCGGGAGGAGCTCTTGGCTTAGTTGTCAGGCCGAGCTTTTCATACTCCTCCATGAGCTCCACTAGCTGCGGCTTGTCTGTACTCATCTTTGCTCAGTGCCCAGTTTCCCGGTTCGGTCTTGACAGTTGGCGAAGAAAGTATCAATGTTGAAATTGTGAAGTGTCAAGACATTAGCTGAAGGACAGATTATCAGTTTCGTAATGCAGACTGACATAACATGTAAAACCCGAACATCTCCCAGAAATAGACCTCAACCGCTCTTTTGTTCGAAGGGGGTGGCTAAATAACACCACTCTGAAACCTCGTTCATATCCTGTCCCTAAAGTAGAAAATATCAGGTGCTTTTTCTACCGTATCAGCTACTTTCGAGAGCCTCTATTGGCTGCAAACCCTTTAAGTAGCCAGTTGAGGTGTGAATAGTACAGTACTGTACTGTAGTGATGTGTCAACTCGCAAGGCTACCTGTGCTCATACGATCATCATCATCAATTTAACGCCACAGCCCCGAAGGTGGGAAGCACAAGGCATCAACGCGGGTGGTGGGTGGTGATTCTGTCCAAATCAATGGAGGCTAGTGTCTCGGCGTTGGTAGTTGTCTGTTTGCCTTAGCCTCTGTGCCTATCAGCCTCAAATATCCCCTCAGCTGAACACATACCACAGGCGTGGCGTCCATAATCACACCACTCTCATGCTGAGATAGGATCAGGTTTGAGACATGCACATCGTGAAGGTGGTATACAATTCTGGAAATTCGAAGCGATGACTCGCATTCGTAATGTTATAACATACAGTAACGTGCCGTTAGATGCTGGTGCTTTTCCGACAAGGGCACCCATACTGAACTCGCAGCCATTTTGACTCTCTAACATCGACTTCTCACAACTGTTTGTTCAGCAACTCAAAATCTTCTCAACGATGGCGCAAGCTCCACCAGAGACGTTGGCCTCCACTCAAGGGGATGATGCGGAACCGAAGGAGATCAAGCCGGTAAAGAAGTCAGCTACCTTCAAATCCGTTGCCTCGAAGAAGGGGAAGGATGCATCCACAAGACTCAGCTCCTCCGGGTTGTTCGAAACGGTGGCCAGCGACCCAGAGGTCATGCAGGAAGCGCTCCACATTGCCAGGTACTATCGGGAGAGGAACGCGCAAACCGGCTCAGATCAGAACTTTCCTGAAATCGACTATGTACAGCCGTATGGACTCTCGGAGTCCAATGGCGACGCTGATAAAATCTGGAAAGCCGAAGCAGATCGACTGATCAAGGCCATCAACTCCTCGGGCCCTCTGCTGTACGAGGACCCCGAAGGCTCGAGGATGGAATCCGCCCTGTTAAGCGCATTTTCGGAAGTGGCACAACGAATGGGATGGGCTCTTGCGGTCTACCGGGTTGACTTTGAGGTCGCCATGATGGAGTGCAAAGCGAAATTCTTCGACGCTGCCAAGTTGTTACGGGACTACCGGTTTCTCGAGCGCCGTTTGAAAAACACAAGCAATATTCCGGCCTTGAATGCCGACAACTTGGCGCAGTGCCATGCCCTACTCAATTTGGTGAGCGCGACAATTGCCCGCATCGGCGTCAAGATCATGGACGAGCTTTGGCAGCCTAAGTTTCTTGCGGCCCTCGCGAAGGTCACCACAAAGCTTAAGCTGAGTTGTGCGACACCCCATGCTAGCGGGCAGCGGGCCGTAAGGAATAGCCAGAGGGCCATGGAGACAATGGATTTGAAGGCGAGTATGGGACTTCATGAGTTCGACGACGACGGCATGGACGACGGCGGCTGGGAGAAACCTGTAATCGGCGGAGGTCGACCGGGTGAAGTGAACGAGAGCCCGGAGCGCTCACCGGACTTGAACCTCTCATCGCGGCAAGATGCTCAGTCGTCGTATTTTGTTGAGATGTGGGTCATCAGAGTCTCTGTGCTCCGGCTCATTGGGAGCATCTTCTCCAACTTCCAAGTAAATCCATCATTGGCCTTGTCAGAGGAGGCTTTTGAGATCACGTCGCTCGTATTCAGCACCACCTACAGTCACTCGAGGACGGCAATTTCACAGGATCGGGACGCTGAGATTGTCGCTTCCTCCTCAGCCGCCGCGCTGGATATGACCGACTACGCCATGGAACATATGTGCAACGTGACGAACGAACTCGTCTCGCTTTCGCCACGGCTCTCAAGGGAGGGTCCGCCACACGGCGGCGGCGAGAGCCTGGAGACAATGAGCAACCTGAACTGGGAATACACCGCCGTCAGAGTTGGGGATGTGGGTGCCCAGGGGGTTACGAAGAGGGATTCGCTGCCTGTGAAAACAACTCGTGAGTTCGCAACTCTCGTGGTGTCTCTCTCATGCACCATGCCGGTCGTCACGACGACGTTGGTTAGTATGAGCAACTTTTGCAGCATGCTCACAACGGGCTCGTCGCCGCCGAAACCATCAACTCGGTACACATCGGCCGTGTTCGCATTGACCACACCGGCGTACCAGGACGAGCAGTTGTCTATGACAGAGCAGCGTGGTGTGACGTCCATCTCCAAATCCTTGCTAGCGCGGAATGGAGCGCTGGCATGGAGTCACACAGTCGAAACTGCTGGGATCGTCAGGGATATCAAGGCTTGGAAAGATGCCCCCTCTGACAATGAACTCCTGCGCATAAACGACAGGAAACAGAAACTCAAGGATCTTGACGAACAGATGGACCACGAGTGGGAGATTAATGAAGACTCTATCACTCTGGGCTGTTGGAAGTACTCGACTGGCTGGGGGCTGGCGTGTGCGCTGCTTGTAAGTGGTGGACTGGTCGTTGGATTCACCGTTGGGGAGAGGATCCCCGGCGTGGATCCGTTCAACATAACCGTCTTCGCGTGGGGTTTTGCCGCCTTTATTCTTGTTATCGCCAAGAGCATCCGCGTGACTGACTGGCCGTGGCGTGACTTTTGAGAGGCCGTGTTGTCTGTCGAAGCGTTTCCGAGGTTTGTGCCGTGTCGCGGGGGGTGGAGGCTCAGGACGTTCTTGCATGGCTGCTGCAGAATGAGGCAACTACCGTTATTCGCACTCGGGGGCCCTATAATAAACTTTTTGTGCGCCGTGTCGAGGACGGTCCGGCCTTTTCCATCGATGTCGAGATGGACTTACGGACGATGGCGCTGTGTGGTATCGTCGTCGTTGAGGTGCAAAGCCGCTCAGGGACTGCTCTTGTCTGTCTCAACGCGCGCCCGGGGGTCGTTTACCGGGCGTTCATCCACTCCCAGGACCCGGAAGAGGACAACTGGGTATGGGTATGCGAGGACCCTCCGGAATTAAAGGACAAGAACGCTGCGACTCTCGTACCTAAGCAAATGGGATGGCACAAGGTGGTTGGTGTCTATAATGTCAGCAACCGCAAGTTTCGTTAACCCACATTTTCGCACTAGTCCTCCTCTGGCTAGTCTGCTCGCAAACCTGTATTCGCTTATCTCCGTGCTCTATGGACCCGAACGGCGTCGACGACGACGGCTTTGTTGATATAGACGACATCCTGTCAGGCATACAGCAGAAGAGCATGCTAGCAAGCGCGAGCCCGAATCCGGGTTGCGTAGCCGTATTAGTCGATCATGGAACTCGAGATGGCAGTCCTGCTGATTCAAGCTGCTCCAGTGCGGGAAGCAGTCGAGGTCAGTGTACGACGGAATGATCAAGGCGTTCAATAGGGCAATTGGCTCTCTAGAGAGGAATAGGCAAATGCACGAGGCAAATGCACGAGGTAAATGATAGGCAGTAGCATCATTACCCGCTTTGTTGGCTTCAAAAGGTTTTCGTGAGACTTGTACGATATGTAGGATATGAAGAAATCGAAGCAGACATCTTGCAGTTCTACAGAACTGGTCACTCAGAATGATTCCTATGGTAGCACATGCAAGACGGATAGATCAAACTCATCTCAAAGTATGTTTGATGTGGTCCCATATGGTTCAGCACCCCACGATTGCAATTTTCAAGAGTAGATTTCAAGGCGGCTTTCTTGTCCTCGTCTTGTACGGATTCGATATATTTTTCTGCATCGTCAAGGATTTTCGAGATCAGTGGTACTTTTGACGCCGCCTTCTTGAAATTGGCCGGGAGGCCCTTTTCATCTTCGACAGCCTCGTAGAGTTGATAGGTGGTTTCAATGATCGTGATGATAGAACTTATGAGGCCGAGAACAAGACCCACTTCAGCGCCCGACATGTCTGTTTTACGAGCGCTGGGAAGAGTTAGCACAGTTTTCGACTCGAACGCTGTTTGTAGGCTAAGAGAGAGCAGGCAAACATACCTCAATAAGTCCGGAAAGACAACAGTCTGCTTGTTGATTTGTGCCAACGGAGGAGATGATGAAGTTGGGCTGGAAACTAGGTGGTGAGTCGCAGATGATAAGCGTGGCCGCCATGCTGCCGGAGCTAAACGATGGGTGTGGTTAAGCCGAGAGAAGCGGCTGCACCGAAAGTGATAACATGACTAAGCATTGTCTGAAGTGTCAGACAATCGACCAGAACCCCCAGCATACCTCTAAAGCAGCAACTGATGATCTAAGGCTATAAGATGATAAGCAGCAACACTAACTATATTGGGCCTAATGCTGGTCAAGTGTGGCGCATATAAACTCGAAGATAGTATACAAACTGGACAGTGGAACCGAAGTCCACTGTACTTTACTCTCAAATCTCTGGTCTGAATCCCTGAAATATTGTTCCATCATTGAAGGCAGCTGTGATGTGGTCACGTGCTGATATAGCAAAACATGCGAACTTGATTTTCCGCATGCCCACTAGTCTAACTGGAAGTCTAAAGTGCGCTTCCGTCTTCGAGAGTTCTCTCCCTTGCGATTTCGTGTCCTGGACATAGTTGTTTGAGGAAAGAGAAGGTAGTCGGGAAGAAGGTGCTTTATATATTTTCTAGAAGCTAAGGTTTACGTTAGTATGTGATGAACAGATTTGTGGCAGAGAGAAGTATTGTTTATGGGAGACCTACCACTTATCCCAATACTCAAACGCCTAGCCATTCTGTCAACCTTACATCAAAGCCACATTCTGCGCGGAGAAGATCTCAAGTGGGAGAGTCTACTTACAGCGAATTTCTGGTTTTTGGGACAGATCAGTAACCGCCAACCATGGGAAGTTGCAAAGCTATTGACGGATACAGATCATGCACAATTTCGCGAATTGTGCGCTGACGATTTTCTCGACATCGGAGGAAACGAGTCAGAGAGGTTAAGGGAGATTCTCTCTCGATGGGACAGTCTCCTTTGGGCAGTAAAAATATGCTTAGCTGCTCATCCAGACTCAGTTGAGCCTATTAGCGAAATTTTAGAGGTAACTTCTATCACTCTCTTGGCTTTCTTGCACTGACTGACCTTGCAAAGAACTTGCTTAATGCAAAAACTTTTTTTGCGGAATGGCTCTGCTCCAAGGGCTTCGAGAGGCACATTGTTCTCCCGCAAAATTACCGAGCTTTTGGAAGCTTCTGATCACAAATAACAATTATGCAAACTATCGGGTATCCTGGTCGACGGACGCTGGGTTACCTTTTCTCTACCCTCATCTTTAGACGCTGCGCAAAGCAAAGGATGAAACAGAGAAGGGGAATAGGCTATCTGAGCTATTCCGATTTGTGGCGTACCCAGGATATACTGAGGTGACACGCGGTAGTGGTACCAAATCTGGCAGTGTGCTAGGTGGAGCTGAAGCCGACAACGAAGGTTCACCTGCTTCGAGCAGATTGTGGGTCCCGCTCGCTCCCACATTCTTTCTATTGGGAACTCTGCTACTCAGCCCGCGACGATATTGGGCTGAATTTCGGAATCAAATTAATAAATCGCTGGGACACGACACTGACATGGAGAAAGGTCTGAAGCCCGCTGGATGTTTAGACTTCCTCGACAGGTCATTTGATGAGACAGCCCGTGTAGGATCGAGGCCAGAGAGAGGGGAAAGCGGGGCTGTTTTGAGGAGACCTCTTGTGAAGAGAGTTGTCCGAATGAGAAGGTCTTGGTGTGAGAATTGTCGCAAATTCACTGGCAGAAGTCAAGGTCGGTGCATAGCTTGTGATCAGGTAGGAAGATCATGACGCGTTCTAATTGGAAATGAAGACGAAATGCAAGGAGCATTTGGATCCTCCAGGCGGCCGAAATTCAGAGTTCGACGAGATGAACAAGGTACTGAGGCCGAGGTAAGTGTGGGAATGAACAGCATAGTTCTTCGAAAGAGCAAAGATACGGACAGGGTATCGTAGAAGGTATCAAGGAGACAGATGGATGTCGTTATTGGTCTCCCCAGCGCTCCCTATCCCTATACCAACTTCCTATCATTCATATCATATCCCCTCCACCAATCCTGACCTTGTCGCGTTGAGGCTGGCGCACTCAGCTGAGCAGCAGCCTCGTGGCAATGCGTCGAGTCTCACTAACTAGAGCGCGAAAGACCTGCCAATCGCACGGGCTTGCTGCAGAAACTGGGAAGTCACAGTGATAAGACGTAGGATATTCGAAGCCACTCGATTGAGCATGATATGTTCATGTCGCTGAGAGAGGAGCTGAAGGAAATGCATAGTGAATGACAGAAAAAGTACAATCAGCAATTTGGTGTCCAAGCTTTTACTTTTGCCATGTTCGAATGCTTTAGCCTTAAATCTTAGGCTGACATTTATTCTTCAAATTGTGTCCGCCATGAAATGTGGGGAGAGCGCGGGGTCGCTCTGATCCAAAATACTGTCCCGCATGCCGACCTTGTATGAATTTGCGATCTACAGTAGCCATAAAACTGATGACGAGTTCCAAATTAGTAGTAAGGAGTTTAAAAATCGGATAGGACCCTTTCATAAGTATCGGGAGCAATAAGAGGGTGATAACGGAGCTATAATAAAAGAACTCTCTTGCGACATAAAAAAAGGCTGCCCGCAGATCACGCGTAAGGGCGGCGACACGAACGTATTTATTTAATAGGAGGGATTCAAGAGGTTCAACAGTAGCCACGGAGTACGACTTACATAAAATTATAAGGTGCGTTGTATTATATTTTGATAAATTTGATAAAAGAGATCAATAACTTTGGTCTCTATCAAATTCTGCCATACTCCTGCGCGCGATTTCTACCACAGATTTCATGAATTCAGTCTGGAGGTCGGCCAAACCTCGACGCCCTTTCCCTTTAACGCTCGAGCCCTCCGTATTCAATAATCTCCATATCGGGCTGGCCCTTGAAGACAGCAGTTGCTCCTATCGGCACTTGATCATTCATGATGAAACATCGCTCCTCGTAGCCAAGGTAGATACAGACTACGCCATAGCCCCCCCTCCTATTCCACAGAGGAAAAGTGCCTGTCACAGGGCTTTGACCGTTTGTGTATGGCCCCAAGGTCTTTTTGGTTGCAGGAAGTGCATACGTCTGTTTCAGAGCGTTGTGAGCATTGAGTAAACGCATTGCTTGTAGTAGAGACTACACGCGACGTACCTCCATAGATAACGTGACTCCTCCGCCAGTAGCAGATGCGTTCAGTTCAGAGCCTGTCCAAAGTCGACTTGGTCGGAGTTTAGACACGACGACGGTGATCTGTTCGGTATGCTCATTTATAACCCAAATACAAGGTGGGATTCCTTGGCCTGCTCGTAACACTGCCCCAAAGAATCCCTAGACAACACGTCGGCATCAAGTCGACTATAATAATTTTATGAGGGCTGGACGACATACCTTTACAGCAGACTCGTCAATCTTCGGCCAACTCTGGAGCGTTTTTGGCCACTCCTCGCACTTCTGCGGATCAGGCACCGTCTCTCCGGCACAGGTTCGCGGGTGAAGAGTGAAGGGTATCTCTATAACGTCGAAGCGAATACGATTAGCCTGCTTTACCCTCCCAAAATTCCGCGCTCCTCCGCACGCAATTTGGAATGTCAGATCCTCCAGAGTCGACTTTGGTGTTTCGCCACGTCCAATCTTTCCCTCGCTTTCCACGTGTCGGAGATCTGTAATATTTTCTGTCACAATGAAAACGAGAGATTCGTCAATAGCTTCGCAAACAGGAACACTATCTGGCCAGGAGAAAGCTTGGCCTTCAGCCTCACCTGAACGATTTTGTCCGAAGACATAGGTCAACTGTCGTTTAATCTCGATTCCGCCCGGGTCGGTCTCATTTAGTAGAAAGATCTCGCCAGCGACATTAACATCAAAGATGTTAACGTACAAGGGGCGTTCTCCTTTGTTGTGCAGCCAAATACAAGCCTTCTCGCCCTCGGAGACATGCGTCTCTCCACTTGAAGAAATAGCTCGTCGGCTACCTGCCACTACAACGTCAAAACTCAGTTCAAGATTGTGCTGGAGCCTCTCCGAAGCATCTGGTGCTAGGGCCCGAAACAGTTTTGCTCGTGTCAGTCGTTCGGTAGCACGTATAATCTCATGAGTTTGATGGAGTGGCGAGCAGAACACCTCAATGCCACCTTCGTCGTATAGAGCGACACCATCTTTTTCAAGTCGCACGGAGAGCATCCTTTCCCTTTCTTCACGCATACTGACTCGTAGAAACTTGGACTCCGCAATAGCTTTCTCCAACTCGATCATCTCTGGCGGTATTTTCATTGGTGATAGCCGTAATGCTCTTTCGATCAAGATCGCAATCCCACGCTCTGGTAATGTTTCGCCACTTCGCGTCTCGGTGATATCGCCTATTGAATTGAAGGCGTCTATACTCGAAAGCTTTGCTTTTGCAACCCATGGAGCTTTCGATTCGCGACCGTGCGGAACGAGGGCGAATACATCATTCTTAGCGAATCCAGCGACCCTGCCACCCTTGATCGTGGCTACTTTGTCTTTTACGTCGAAACTGAAGACTCCTGGGTCGGTTTCTTCGAGGGTGAAATGAATGCGCTTGCTCGGTCCCTCAGCACCTGGATGTTGCGGGCTGCTGCTTGCTGCAAGGGCGTCGCGAACGCGGATCATAGTCGTGTGCCAGGATATGTCTTTCCCGGCCGCTTCCTCTAGTGCTATCCCGAGAACTCTCGTCAACGCCCCCTGCCATCTACCTTCTTGATCCGTATGTTCCCAAGCCGTTTCGCCCTGCGTGCCTGCGACGATCCGGACCGTGAAAGGGTTGCCTTCAGGGTGGCCATCGCCTTCGAGTCGAAAATCATGTTGCAATTTGCGCTCGATCTCATCGAAGTCATCGCGATACTGGATTTCTGTAAGAAACTTTGGCGATGAGTGAGAACCAAGCTTTGGATTTCGAGCCATCCGGCCGGAATGACAGCAGTCGAGAATTACCGTGACATTGTGTGTCTTCTTCGTGATCTGCCAAAGCAAGTGCGAAATCTCAACGTCAAAGATGCCTCTGAAGCCTTTGGCATTGCTTTTGTCATAGTCCATTGGGACGATGAACTGCAAAGATTTGGACTGGATGCGGCTGTTACTCACGGGGCTATGTGGATTGACCAAAGCACCGTGACCGGAGTAATAGAACACGATAGCGTCATCTGGCATCGTATGATCGATCAATTCCCTCCACTTCTCCAAAATCTTGTCCCGAGTCGCTTCAGCTGCGACACACTTTGTGATATCATTGAAACCATTGCTTTGTAGGGCCTTTGTCATGGTTTCGACATCATGCTCCGGTCCTTGAAGGCCGCCAAACGGGCTCGCAATGAGCAAGGCTCGCTTTGTTGGAGGCATGTGAAAGACTGGTAGAGAATGTAGGGATTGGAGTTTGTGGGAGTGTTGACTGGACAGTAGGATGGATCTGTCAAACAACAAAGGTAAAATAATAGACAGCAATTTCATAACGGGAGGTCCTTTAATCGACTAGTGCATGACAAACAAAGCGCGCCGAGCAAGCACCGTTCAACGCAGTCAGCCAATCGACACCTGCGGGGAAGCTGCTTTGGACATTGTTCTTCCACTTACGGACCGTACGTGGATGTTTGAGATGTGTACCCAATCGTTGCAATACTGTGCGTCTAGGTAGAGAGTGGAGCTAGGATCTGGTTTTATCGCTTCCGGCCGTGCGCGACGGCGTGCATCTAGGAAGAAAGTGGAGCTAGGGTCTGCAGGGGTCTGGTTGTATCGCTTCCAGCCGGGCGCGACGGAGTGCATCTCAGGACAGGTGAAGAACACCGCATGACCAGCGTAGCATGGAGGCGCGTGGTCAGATGAGGCAAGCCTTCGAGAACGGCTGAAAGTCGTAGCAGTCTATCAGTGCCCTGTTCGACACGTATGAAAACCACAGACGTCCCGCCGTCGATGAAAGATGCAAGATCCAACGATCCTAGCCTAGAGACAAAGCGGAGGTGCGTCTACAGCCGGGAAGACCGATATGCCATGGTGTTGCGTAGGTAGCATGCCATTCGTGCATCATTACTGCTTCCAGCTGTGCATGGAGGGCAGGAAGTCTTCAGACAATGTCAACCTGTAATGCCAACAAGAACACGGTCGTTCAACCATGTGACAGGTAGCCGATATCATACACTTCTGCAATAGGTCCGCTAAGCTTGCACAGCTCAAGAAAAGATCACAGGGATTTCGTGCAACAGGGCATTGACACGAGTTACATGTTTAGGCGATATTATAGGTAGGAAGGGGTGGCGTGGGACAGATGCACTCACAGCTCGTGTCCTCGGTGGTGCTCTTCGATAATCGTGGCTTTTAGCTGGGGACCGCAAAGCTTTGTAAACCTTGAGAATAGTGCGCCTCTTCAGCTAGCATTCTGCGGTTCTCGCCGTGATGTTATGCTCCGATGTGATCTCAAAATCTACACATATGTAATCGCAGCTCAGCCAGCTGTGATTAACACTAGCATCGATTTCTATTCAGGCCCGACCGCGCATCTGCAGCTCGGCGTATCCAATTTATTCAAGCTCTTCACACTCGTTAGCAAGACCAAGGGCTCGGAAGGCTACTACCGAAATTGTCCAACACAAATTGGTCGCAGATCACGAGTCTCGGTCCAATACCACTAGCACTTATACACGAGCACGACCGCGTAGCAGTTCCGGTAGTTTCGATTAAAGACTGGACATGGCAACGGGCGGTGACGGTGAGACATTTCCCAAGACTTTGCCCTTATGCAAAGGTTCATAGTGATTAATTTTGTCCAAGCAGTAGCACAAGACCTCTGCCTAGTCCTAAGGCGGGAGGGATCAAACTCCGACAGAGCTATTGAGGTCACTCAAGAGGCCTTCAATCTTACTCCTCAAGGCCATAGCGACCGACCTGCGTTATTGAATAACCTCGGGATCCGTCTCTCTGCAAAGTACTCCCTCACAAGTGAGGAAGCCGATCTCGACAAAGCTATTGAGGTCACTCAAGAGGCCGTTGATCTTACTCCTCAAGGCCATAGCGACCGATCTGCACGGCTAAATAACCTTGGGAATCATCTCTCTGCAAAGTACTCCCTCAAAAGTAAGGAAGCCGATCTCGATAGAGCTATTGAGGTTACTCAAGAGGCCGTCGATCTTACTCCTCAAGACCATAGCAACCGACCTGCATTATTGAACAGCCTCGGAGGCCGTCTCTTTACAAAGTACTCCCTCAAACGTAAGAAAGCCGATCTCGACAGAGCTTTAGAAGTTACTCAAGAGGCCGTCAATCTTACTCCTCAAGGCCATAGCAACCGACCTATACGGCTGACCAACCTCGGAGTATGTCTCTCTACAAAGTACACCTTCACAAGTGAGGAAGCCGATCTCGACAGAGCTATTGTGGTTACTCAAGAGGCCGTCAATCTTACTTCTCAAGACCATAGCAACCGACCTATACGACTAAACAACCTCGGAGAATGTCTCTCTACAAAGTACTCCCTCACAAATGAGAGAGCCGATCTCGACAGAGCTATTGAGGTCACTCAAGAGGCCGTCGATCTTACTCCTCAAGACCATAGCGACCGATCTGCATGGCTGAACAACCTCGGGATCCGTCTCTCTAAAAAGTACTCCCTCACAAATGAGAAAGCCGATCTCGACAGAGCTATGGAGGTCACTCAAGAGGCCGTCAATCTTACTCCTCAAGACCATAGCGACCGACCTGCATTATTGAATAATCTCGGAGACTGTTTCTTTACAAAGTACTCCCTCACAAGTGAGGAAGCCGATCTCGACAGAGCTATGGAGGTCATTCAAGAGGCCGTCAATCTTACTCCTCAAGACCATAGCAACCGACTTATACGACTAAACAACCTCGGAGAATGTCTCTCTGCAAAGTACTCCCTCAAAAAAAAGGAAGCCGATCTCGACAGAGCTATGAAAGTTACTCAAGAGGCCGTCGATCTTACTCCTCAAGACCATAGCGATCGACCTACATTATTAAACAACCTCGGAGACTGTCTCTCTGCAAAGTACTCCCTTACAAGTGAGAAAGCCGATCTCGATAGAGCTATTGGGGCCTACAGTCAAGCGTCAGACTCGCTCGTGGCAATCGTTACAGAGCGACTGCGAGCGTACAAGTGTCTACTACGGCTGTTCATAAAAAGTGAGGAATGGGAAAAGGCTTTAGAAGCTGGATCTGGCGCTATCGAGCTTCTCCCAGCTCTGGCTCCTCGATCACTTCCAAACTCTGACAAACAGCGCGTCTTAATGTCGATCGTCGGCCTGGCCTCCGACGCAGCTGCAGTGGCCGTGCATCTAGGAAAGGTCGTCGAGGCAGTCCAATTACTGGAGCAAGGCCGTGGGGTCCTCATTGGAAACCTTACAGATATACGTTCGGTACCACTAGAGCTACAGCTACAGCACCCTGACCTCGCCGATCGGTTCATACTCCTCCGCGATCGTTTGAGTCTCTCAACTCCAATGGATCAGTCTTTGCTTCCAGGTCTTCAACCGTCGTTCATGCAGCAGGGAGAGGCTAGACGGCAGGCAAATCAGGAGTTTGACTGCCTGCTGCAAGAAATCCGTCGGCAGCCTGACTTCCGAGATTTCTTGAAGCCACCTAGTCAAAAAGAGATCCAAAAAGCAGCGTTGGAAGGTCCTGTCATCTATATCAATGTTAGTCGTTACCGTTCTGATGCCTTGATCATTGAGAACGAGTCTATCCGGTCACTCCATTTACCGCGGCTCGATATTGACTACCTCAATAGTCAGAGAGCAAAACTCTACATGTCTAAATTCCTTGATCAAACCTTGCTCCAGGGGCTTTGGGATAGAGTTACGTGCCCAGTCCTCGAAGCGCTGGAACTGCAGAAGAGTCAAGTCAAGGGTTTCCAGAAGCGTGTTTGGTGGATACCAACAGGTCTGCTCAGTCGCTTTCCTATCCAAGCGGCCGGGTACCATCTGGAACAACCTCCGAGATCGGTACTTGATACTGTTGTATCTTCCTTCGCCTCCTCCCTGAGATCGATCTTGCGCAGTCGCTCAAACCCTGCGAAGAGTTTGTCAAAGCCGGACCGTCTGGTTCTGGTAGCGATGGAAACTACTCCCGGATTTACGCCGCTACCATTCGCCAGAAATGAGGCTGAAGAAGTCAAAAGAATTTGTCAAAGCGCCAACTTAGCAGTCATCGAACTGCATCGCAAGAAACCCGTGCTCGATGCTCTAGCGTCTTGCAAGATATTCCATTTTGCAGGCCATGGTTGTTCTGATCCAATCGATCCTCTGCAAAGCTGTTTACTCCTTGGAGACCGGAAGGAGGATCGGCTGACCTTAGCTAACTTTCTAGGAACTAGCGCTCTTGAGCAGCCGCCTTTTCTTGCGTATCTTTCTGCTTGCAACACCAGTCAGGTCGAAAATGAACGTTTGATAGACGAGGGTCTCCATCTGGTCAACGCATTTCAGCTGGCTGGGTTCCAACATGTGATTGGGACACTATGGGACGTCGACGATAAGCTTTGTGGAGATGTCGCAAGGATCGTGTATAAGCATGTACTAGGGGCCGAGAAAACCCATGAGTCAGTGTGCCTGGGACTTCACACGGCTATCAAGTGGTGCCGAGATCAGTGGAGGGGTCGCGTGCTTCGTGAGACTGGAGAATCGACATATGCTGCTGACCCTGCTATTACAAGCGGAAGGGACTACGGCCAACAGAGTGCAAGGCACACGCGAGGATTCGAATGGGTGCCATATATTCATTTCGGTGGTTAGAGGATAATCCTCTTGCTGTCCATTCTTCCTTGGTATCGTGCCAAATGTGCGTGCACGCAAGCATGTCGCGAGCTAGGTTAGATTTGGCGATATAATCTTATATTCTACCGAATAGAGTATCACGTAGTCAGCTTGAAGATTGCGCAGAAAGTTTGTTATATCAAAAGGCCACTCATTCTCATCGTCGCCTGAGAGCTCTACAGGAATTATCCGGAATCTCAGTGTTGCCACCATCGTACGGAAGGGGGTCTCAAGTGGGTCTCGTCCACCGATGAAGTGAGTCCCGGCGAGGGGGATCGCCGAAGCGCTGACGGCCGCGGCCACCTCGCCGGCTTGGATGAATTTGCTTTCTGCTCTGTCGATGTTGTTGTCTGTAGGGGCGTACGTCCCCATGTTGACAAAGAACTGATTGGCTTGGAGGTCAATGAAATCCTGCCAGAGTCTGTCCAGTAGCTTTGCAACGGCTTGCTCCACACGGTCGACAATCGCTTGGATTGACTCCTCTCCAAGCTCGACTGCCGACTCCCCGCCGAATCCGAGGGTATTGACCACTTGACTGAAAGCTTCCCCAAAGAAAATCTCTCCGGCAGCTTTCGCAAGCTGCACGCCCTTCGATACTCGAGCAACAACTGCATTGCATCTTTCCCATTCCCCCAATTTCCGGCGGCTGCCTTCACCACCTCTTCGGTGATCACTACGCCAGCCCCTCGGTCCTCAAGCAACAGCTGCATCACCTTTTCCCCACTCTTTATTCCCCGCGGCCGCCTTCACTACCTCTTCGGTGATCACCACGTCCGCTCCTCGGTGCTCAAGCAATATCAACATCACCTCTTGACTAAACAGAAGCGCAATTATTTCTACTGCCTCTTCTGTAATCACCACATCAGCACTTGAATATTGGAGCAACAGCTGCATCACCTCTTCCCCACTCTCTTCATTTCCCGCGGCTGCCTTCACCACCTCTTCAGTGATCACCACGTCCGCTCCTCGGTGCTCAAGCAACAGCTGCACTACCTCTTTCCCACTCTCTTCATTTGCTGCGGCTGCCTTTACCACCTCTTCAGTGATCACCACATCCGCTTCTCGGTACTCAAGCAACAGCTTTATTACCTCTTTCCCGTTCCCCTCATTTACTACAGACAAGGATAGTGCTTGAATCCCGCCTGTCATCGAGACCCGCCTCAATCAGGCTGCAACAAGATCAGCTGTGATCATTCCAGAACAAAACACCTGTCCATCATCGTTGTTGTCTTAGACTGTGACTGGAGGGAGGAGGGTCTCAAATGGATAGTGGCACTTGCGGCAGTCACTACCCACCGAGGATGGCGTTATAAATAGGGTCAAGTCTGCTCTTGGTGTATATATTATTACATATTTCTACAGTGACATGTTCCACAGACTGTCTTGGGCAATCCACAGTATTGAGTTCTATTGTTCTTCGTGACATGTGATAATTGTATGCAGTGCTTACTATTCTGTTACCATTCAGTCAAAGCCCAAGTTCCATTCTCACCACGCCCAATGCCAATTGACTGGATAGGGTTTCGAGTTTGGGAAAGCCACCGTGGGTAGGATGTGGCGACATTATGAGGCTGGAGAGTGGCTGCGACACCATCGGCGATATGAGAGTTCTGTTTTTAACATACCCCGCAGAAACTAAGTATTCTTTTTCGCTCTTGCATCAAATACATCAGTATTATCACAGTTCCATGTTCCACACACCTCTTCATCACTGTTGTAATTTCCTTGATATCTGAGAACTCTTCTTCTCTGTATGCCGCTTATACAATACTTATGCCAGGAATTTTGAAAGGTGAAGAAAAAGGAAAGAAAGTCGAAAGCCTTGCCGAAGGGCTCAACGCCCTTGAACACTACTAATGATACGATCCGCGCCATTCAAGTTCAGTAACAACGTAACTCAAATTTATGGTACACATATACATTTATTATTGTCGGCCCATCTTCCAGTTTTGATACATACGAGACAGAGACCTTGTATGTTTTTTTGCGATTGTTGTGCGAGACCACTTAATATCTGCAGCTGTTGGAGTAAGGGGCACCTTACGCCAGCGCTACACGTATGCTTGATATCTTCATTGGCGCACATGATTCTGTGAACCAGGTCTGAAATCGCACACTCGTTGAAGGGCTTCACAGACGGCCAGAGTTCCTCCTTCTCCAAGATAGCAATGAACTCCGCTATCCTATAACTCGCTGTACAGTACTTCGGAAACAACATGGAATTGTTGCATGGATGGCATTTTTTCGCTTCTCTTGGGGGCGTTCTCCCACAATGGATGCAATTCTGAAGTGTCATTTCGTGTCCTCTTTTATCCTGCGCTAGCACTGTTATAACAGATTGGACCTGACCATGAAGGTAATTCAATCGATCCTGGATTTTGCTGTTAAGAGCAACTACAAAGACTTAGTTTGGAGAGTTCGTCAGCTCTGCTTCTGACGTACCTGCAGCCACCTCTGGAAAATGGTCCAACCTCTCATCGTCGTCCCAATTTGCGAGAACCTCGAGTGGCATATACTTCACAGCCATTGTCGAAACGGCTGAGAATTGCCTAGGCTCATCAAATCTGTACGCTGCCACCAGGAGCAGCGTCAGTTCCGTCGGAGATCTTTGCCCTGTCCCAAGATCCCTGAACCAGTAGTAGGTCCATGGACGTAATGCGGCTCTACAATCATACTTGTCGCAATGGATTGCAATAGAAGCTAATTCTCTAGCATTCTTGGTAGGATCGATATCGGCTGGAGGGTGGTGATGGAGGATTTCCAAGATGGTTTTCATAGCGAAAGCGTTGTCATCCATAAGTTTGACCGTACCACGCTCCTCGTTGTGCAGATTTTGTCCCTCTCGGAACCTTGATCCGAACATTCCGGCGAAGACGGGAGATGAAAGACGGAGAACATTTGTGGAGACAAGTACTCTGAGAACCTCTTGACTATCGATGTCGTTAATTTCGAGAATTGCATCTCCATCATGGTCGAGTGACACAAGCTCCTGATCAATAACACCACGAGAGAGCGCTGGACACTGTTCGCTTTCCTACTTAATGTGAACTATGATCTTTCTTGTGTCTCTCAACTTACCATTACTGCTTAAGAGTTCATTTCAAGCTGTTGATCGACAGTACTTCAAAATCGGATCTCTTTGTATATGCTTGTGTGAGTAGAATGCTGTATGTTGGAAGTGCGGGGTCAGAAGAGGGGAAAGTGCACGTGCCATGCGTTCTACGTTATCTGTCGTTGATAAGGGAGCGGTGGGTATGAAGTCTGAGGCTACAAAGACGCTGGTAAAGATACAAAAGGTTCGGAATGAGAAGGCAAATTGACATAAAGAGTGATTGATCAATGCAGCCACACCGCATCGAGTGACTTGACTCGTCCAAGTTGCACTTGGATAATGCAATAGGTCTTCATAACCTGTATCTACTTCTTCCTGAGATTCATTTTCTTTACCGGTTCATCCATAGTACCCCTGGTCTGACCTCGAAAATCACTGTCCTCGACCACTGTGCGCCCTTCCACCGCATTTTCTGCGTCGCGAAATTCCATTTCTTTATCAGAAGAGATTTCTTCAGTTGGGGTAGGAGGACGCTTCCTCTTCTTGGTTCGCCGTCTCGATTTCTTGCCAATGCTTTCCTCTCCCAACACGGGTTGTCTTGTGCGATGGAGCCTCTCCGCTTTGTCCAAAAACTCCGCAAGCTGAGGATATGTAATTGTAATGCCTGGATGCTCTTCAGAGTCGAAGGTTGCAACCTCAGAATCAGCGAAGCAGTCGAGGGGAATATGCAATGCCTTGGTGGTATTGATGGCAAATCCATCTGATGATCGGAAAACCTGCAGACGTTAGGCCAACTTCACTAGACGTGTTCAAGACGTACATCACGGTCAATTACTGCTTCAACATCCAGAGTTTCGAGACCTTCCTCGTCGTCTTTCAAGTAGCGGGGCTTCCACATCGATATTCGGGCTTCCTTCTTTGTCCCGTATCCCAATTCAAACCCCACAACTGCCTTGATATTCGCGTTTGAGTATTGGATATAAGTCCATGCCGCCCTGCGTAAGTCTCTGGTATTCTGTGAGCATGCTACCTCATATACCACTCCAGGATACTCCGCTTCGTCATGTTGAAACTGGTCATCCGGCTGTCGTTGGATATAGGGCCGGTCAATGCCGATGTCATCGTCGGAATCGATCTCTCGCAGCTGTATGCTGCCGGACCTCACGCTAGATATTCGTTCTGCGAATCTGGCAGCTTCGTCATTTCCGTCTTTGATGTGTTGCAGTTGAGCTTTGGTTTCTTCTGACACTCGTTCCGAGAAGCTTTCGTGAATTGTTGTCGGCATACGTCTTATGTAGAGGACCTCCTCCAAGGGATTGTATTCTAATCTGTCTTGGTCAGCTCGACTGCTCTAAAATGAGGGCAGTGATTGTGGTGGCATACCTAAGTTTGTCGTTCACAAAACTTTGCAATTCAGGAAGCTGCTGTAGCCTCGCCAACAGACTCTTGTATTCTGAAGGCTTCACCTTCACCTGTCGCGACTGATCCGCCGAAATATAATGCTGGCGTTGTCTGATCAAGTGCAGCACCATGGAGACTGGGGATTTTGGATTGAGTGTTGACGGCGATTCATCAGTTGCTGGAGGTGTCAAAGGTAACCTAGTCTGCCTTTCCGGCGGTGTACCATCCGCAGAATCAAGGACAGTAGGCGTCGAACTCGAGAACCTCTCGTCACTCATTGCTTGGCTGGTGTTGAGTTTCGCTGTTTGTGATGCATTGTTGATGCGGGAAGCCGTCAGATTGTCGGATACGTGCAGTCTCTACGGTAACCTTTATCGCCAGTGAGCGCTATCATGTGACTGGTGGGCACTGAAGCATTACGGCATAATATCCTTGGCTAGGGCCAGAGATCGACGGGCGAAGCAGTGGTCTGGGGACAGCGGTCAATTTAGACATGAGACGAACGTAGTCAATACGGCTGCTTATATAAGTTGTATCAACCAACTCGATCGATCTCTCTTGACCTTGATTCCGTTCAGAGGAGCTATCTTCCTGCGTTTGAAACGAAGAGAAAGCTGATCAGGGAGTTGATCAAGGATTCAATGGCACCAAGTCCATTTATCAAGGATGGCCGAAACCCCAGCTGATTAATGGTTGCCTGTGAACGCGTAACTCACACGACATCACGCTGACAACTCCATTCAGAGTGATCGAAAACTCACATCATATCTTCGTATGCTCATGCAGCATCAACTGCACAAGTACACTACTGTACTTCAATCCTCGTCACGATGTTCTTTGGTTCAGCTTCGACTTTACCGACGAACTCGACTACCTCCGAGATCTGCTGCGTTGTTATGGGAAGCAACTCAATTATATCGAGAGTGTGCTTGTCCGAGAAGCAGAGTGGGAGGAGTTCACGCCTGCACGGTACATGTCGAAGTACCTTTCGCGTCTAGGAGGCCTGAAAAGCATCACGGTCTTGCTTAGGGATGACGAAGATGATTATGACGAGGGTGGTGATGATGATGATGATGATGATGACGAAGACAGAGATAGCGTTCAGGACGTTGACGACGAGAATGATGAAGGTGAACCTGTCGTGGTTGAGGACAAGAGGGAGCTCAGTAGTAGCCATGATTGCAGCAAAGGATTAGATACTGAGGTTGCAAAGCTCCAAGCGCGTGCAGACGAGCTCAAGAGGGAATACGCAGAGCTCTCAAGAAACCAGGAAGGGATATCGAAGGACTTCCGCTGCATGGATCGTTGTGGCACGTTCTACTGACTCCGAAAATGATGTCCGATCATCCGGAATAGCTCCATCTGCACCACATA
>Ga0207879_100164_pt1 | contig 43621 bp, 44 predicted proteins | sample LinPmetageLP24_FD_184045 | JGI IMG/M metagenome (GOLD analysis project Ga0207879, IMG submission 184045) | Marine viral communities from the Pacific Ocean - LP-24 (SPAdes) | ecosystem: Environmental > Aquatic > Marine > Oceanic | place: Pacific Ocean | collected 2009-08-30 | reverse complement strand
CTCGAGTTTATCAACTTATAACACGAGGTTCTATTCGTGAGTTTGCCTATCATCTGCTAATAGCTATTCCTAATCTTCTTTCCTCCTTTTCAGAGGTTATAGAAAAACTGCAATCAGAAAAGGGACAGTTAGAATACGACAATTGGAAATTGCAAGTTGAAAACCAGGATCTGCAACAAAACAACTGGCAATTGCCGATAGAGTGGCACGAAATGAAAGGCGAGTGACTTATTCTCCGATAATCTCAACCGATTGTGTGCTTAACCAACTAGTATCACAGCCCGTATATGCTTTTTAGAATCAGAAAATGATGGATTGAAAGGTCGGTTTCACCATTCACTGGAAGACTCTCATGATACTAAGTCTAGCAGTCAAACACAGTGCCTTAGAAAAGAAGGAAATCGAATGGGAGCGTAAGGTTGCATGCCTGGATAAGAGTAATAGCAATCTGCGGGAACAGTTGGACACTGTGGAGCGTGGATTTACGTCGCAGGGAGAAGTCACGATTGAGACGTGTGCTGCATGTAAGACAAAGACAAGGCAGGAGGAAGGGGAAGGCCGGAGCAGAAAACGGCTCAGGGAAGAATGAAACTGGAGATGTATACGCGCGTCGTCGTTTTCTTGCTTCTCCCTAATCCTTCCAAATACGATGAAATAGCAAATCACCATCATCAACCTCACATGAGGCCAATATTCCACATTGTGGAGGGACGCGTCCAAGCAACCACATAACAAGAGAGGTAGCACTCAAGTCTTAGGAGGGAAAAAGTATGAAGAACGATTTGATCCCTTCTATAGGTTTCATATCTCTGAAAAATAGAAATTGTTGATTAAAGGGTGGAGAAAAGAACTTATTAGACATATTTATCAATGTTTATTGTTGTTTTCATAGGCGTGTCGTTTGCAAAATGAGGGGATGTCGACTCTTATATCAAACGAGTGTGCATCCGGTAACGTGACTTAGCGATCAAAACCACTGAAATCATGCCGCCCTGCCACAACATTACATGGGCGACCAACCCCGACCGTCGTGATGCTGCACTGATTGAAAGCCAGCCCCAAGATGTCTTTACCGACTAGAGTCAAACCAGTCTTAGACCAGCCATTATATCTGTCAAGTCGTAATCCAAATTGACCCGATATTCTCTCGCATTCCGCCGGACTTATTAAAAGCACATGGCCCTGACACACACACGGCGTGCAGTGCTCCTGAAATGGAAGTACCAAGCCCTGCAAGCTGCTACCTGCATGGTACGAGGCAGGAGTAGGGCGGATTACTGAGATCATTGCCACGGTTGTCATCAGAGCACCTGAATTTATCGCTGGGAATATATTATTAGTAGGGACGATTGGCGGTCTCTTGACGATTTAGCGAAATCGATTCTTAAGAAGCTATACTAGCTACCCATTAAGATAATATAATTTTTATAGGGAGAGCAGTAGAGCTATAGTTCAAGTTTCTATATACTAGGTGTTTTTCTTTTTTCTTATAAGTAGTATAGGGTATCGCAGACTAATAACAATAAACTTTTATACCTAAAATAAAATAATCTCAATCTCGACATCAAGGGCACTGGTGACTCGCAGTCACTGACCGGAAGGGTCAATTCCAAGAGCTAAGATGTATCAGCTCTTACTTAGCGCATTCATCTCTGTCCGCCTGAGCCACTCTCGGTGTGGCCGAAGTGCCGCTGTCTTGATCCACGCGATAGCTCTAGTACATGCAAGTCCCGTCCACCCCTGGCTGCCAAATGGGAACAGTGACGCGTCAAACCATTTTCAGACACACCTTCAGTCTAGGGAGACGAGATTAGCAGTGGCGTTTGGCAAGGCAGACTTGGCTCTCAGGAGTACTGTGGTCACATGGCCTTTGATATAAATACAACGGCTTCTGGGCCCTTCACTGCCTTCACAAACTGCACCAACTACACCAGCTTCGCCAACTTCACCAGCTCCACCAACCTCCCCACCTTTTCAACCTCCCATCATGCTGCTCATCACCACCTTACTGCGCAGTGTACTCGGTCAGTAATATACACCTGTTTATTTTGAGAGAAAGCTAATATCCTAAAGCTGCAATCTATCATATACGTTGCACATTCTACGAGGTGTGCAGCGGATGCCGAAAACCGATCTTGGGTCTTGATTTTGCATACTTGGTCTGGAATAATAGTCTATTCGTGGTCCCACGGAATATTGCACCCCCTTCGGAACTTTGGTTCCAAATCCCTATGGACAGTCAAACCATTATCATTGACGGTGTCCATAGGGCTCCATTTTGCTGCCTCTCAACGGGTGAACAGGCGCGTGTATTAGTCGAAGTGATAACACATCTAGCAAAGACTACTGAGTCTTCAAATGCTCAAATATGGCTACTGCTTTATTCTGTTTATAAAACCATTACAAGCAATCAGGTTGAGAAGTTCGACGGTATTGTCGTATCCCTTAAGTATAAACGGCATCGGGTCAATCTTTTGGCAACAACCTTTACTTGTTCACAGCATGAGTAAGTGAACCGGCAGTCTCTAATCACTGTCTCTTTTACTAATTTTGTCTTAGGGAATTTATCTTATCTCCTGATTTAGGAAAGTTCTTGTCACAGATACTTGTTGATTCTGGTGGGCCGCCTGCCTAGCGATCCAAAGGGGGCTCCCGAAGACTTTCGTCAGATGCTGCAGCTCCTAGAACGACAGCGCTGACTATCGACGGACGACATAGAACAAAGGGGTGTCGTTGCTTGGTTTTTTCATGTAATACCACAAGTCACTTCTTACAAACCGTAAACTTGACACCTCCTTCGTGATTCTGTAAGCGATCTTTATTAGCGTGATCGATCGGATATAGTCAGGGATAGGCCGAGTCGCTATATATGATTCAAGCACGCCTCGCGCCAGGATACGACTGGCTCTGTCTATATTGTATAGCCCTCGCGATGGTGATATACACTTACTGAAGATGAGTGGCGGACAATCAGTGCTACCACGTGTCTAGAATATCCCTGACACATGACCCCTCACTACGCACGTGGCCGTGAATTATGAAAAAACTCCTTGGATTGAATGAACGCAAATCAGATTCTTTTAAATTCAACGATCTGAATGAAAATCTGGCTCTTCAAAGTCGTCAATTTCATGAACTTTATAGTAAAATTAGACTGAACTAAACTAAATTGAGCTAAAAAGTTGCCGAAATAAACTCCCCGGACTAATTGCAACACCCTTCAAAATATTCATGAAGAGCTTGAATTAGCTACCGTAGTTCAGTCTAAATAAAATTCATTTCAAGACTTCAAGATACTCAACTTCATATCACAGCCCTATGAAAACGGATAAGAGTTGAATTTTGATGATAACCGTGACTGAGACGGTGGTCATCCGTTTAGGTGTGGGCTTCTGACTTTTAAATATGCCCACTAGTGTGGCTTCTTGTGAGACTATTGCCTCGTTATAGCTGCCACTCTCTCATATTCATACCGGGCACAGAGCTTTGCATGATCTTTCCGTATTCTGATCTAACCTTCAAGCACGACAATATCAAGAACCATCAGGAAACATCCAAAGCACAACCTCAACTCGGCCCAGCATCCCCATGATACAACATCAACCGAGCTTTGCACGACCCTCACTGCCAGACCTCCAACTTCTCTATTTTCTCCACCACAGATCCCGGGACGACGACATGTTCAGGACGCAATAATTCCCCATTTAATATACGTCCGAGATGACTACTCGCGAATGCCTGCCCCTTTCGACGCATAGCGAAGACGGCGCGAAGATAAGGGATGGGTGTTCGCGTGAAATTGCAAAGATGGGCCATCTTGGAGTAAAAGAATTTGCGATGGGCAGGGGTGATAAATCTGATAGGTCGATGTTAGCTTCATTCCTCATCCCGGTTATTTTTACCAGGCCAAGGACAACTAATAACTTACCCATCGGAAGCGACTTTGACATTTTCAGGAGGAGCCTGGTTACACAAGCCTAGGAAACCGCAAACTTCTAGATATTCCTCAGAGTTCTGGAGGTACAGCTGACCAGCAAACAGATTCAGCTGAACCCCGATTGACGGAGCAGTCCACTCCGCTGGCAGAGCAGGGATCGCGCAGAACTTGAGGTCTTCCAGAGTACAATTCATCAAGCTGAGTCTGGGTGCATAGATGTGTAGGGTGACATTCGCGTTGCGTCGGATGACGGGGAGAAGTTCGTTGGCTTCGTATGGACTGACGATCACACATGGTGTGTCCTTGCAAGCGGGGCGTTTGGTGAGAATCCAATGAACTGCACACAATCAGCAATGTGCTTTCCCGTTGTCATAGGGATTCTAGTGACTTTGCACTAGATCTCTGAAATTGAAACCCACCTGGGCGAAGATAATGGTCTAATTTCTCAGCTCGATCCACAGTCTGGGCAAAGTCTGCTGTTACAAGGAGATCTTGGGGCCCTTATTTCCCCATGACATTAGTATAAGAAGAATCGTAGGACTCTGACTGTGAGACTTACAGGCAGGGAATTCGAACAGATCTCCAGCGCTTGTATTGAAAAGCGATGCGAATGCCGATCTGAAAGCAGATGAGAACCTACTAATGGCGCCTGTGGTAGCGAAATCCCGGACATCTTTGTGGACCAGATGAGGTTGTGGGGGCAGTCGGTTTGGGCGCTCGACCTGCTGCTCTCTCTCATTCTCGGGTTGTAGTTCGCGCTCCTGCTCTTCTTGCAGATTTACGCCGCGGAAGGAGTCGAGGCCGAATTCCCAACACTTGTCGCGAATAGCATTAAGTTCACCTTGGAATGGCGAAAGGAGGGGGTTCCCGACGTTTTCATTAATAATAGCTTGCTCATGAGATTTGTCACCTCCGGGTCCATAACGTTGCTCGAGTGTTTGGGCTTCTGCTTCGAGGATCGAAGAAGGGTCTGTTGGAAGACCAGAAAGGGTGGCGCATGCCGCACGCCGTTTGTAGTGGCGCACACCTTGAGCTACCCAAAGTGGAAGAGACTTCTTGGTATATTGCCACTGATAAGGTCAGTAAATTGTTTTTCAAGTGTGCCAATCTCATGAAACGAAACCATTGTTAGAGTCGGAGTTGGGAACTGAAAAAGCGCATACATACCGTGTTTGAGATGCAGTAGATGAGGATGTCTGACACCTCAATGACATCTCCGGCCGTCTTGCCACAACATTGAAGAATCTTCATTTGAATTTCCATAGATGCGCAGAATACGACTGATTGGCCCTTGCCCAACTTCCGAAGTCGCATACATGCTGCGATATTACCTGTTAGTATTGTACATAAGTCCTTGGTAAGGTTCAGTACGTACCTTGAGCAAGTCGGTCCTTGGTAAGATCAGGTCCCAGAGTTACTATAGCGCGGTAATTTGATGGCATCTTCAAATCTGTACCACGTGTGTGGGCCTCATCCCTTTTCAATAACAGTCAAAAAGCGGCTTCGAGCGGTGTATCGGACACTGATGGGGAGTATGCATGATAGGCCATAGTGTGATACTTACAGGTAAACAAGACAACGATCGATAAGCTTGGCAAACGGAGATATCTGCAGTGGTTCCGTCAAGCCAGTACGACTGACAACACAGATCTCGTTGCGCTCATCCACGTAGATAGCAGCCTGGGCATCAGAAGGGGGCACAATACTCAGCCATTTCCGGGCAACCTCTATACGCACAAGTTAGCAGGTGCATTTGAACTTAAAGTACATCCTCTGCGGCATGCTCAAAGTACAACGAACACATGGTTTCTTCAGGAAAGGCAACTTACCTTCATTTTCAAGCTCCAAGACTTGCGCGCCCACGTCAAGTATTACCCGAACAGGCGGGTTGGAAGCAACAGCCATGTCAAGGAGAACTGCTGCATCGAGCACACCTTTACCATTGGAAAGAGTGGAATCTACAGAGTTCTCGGGTCTCAAGAGGCAGTCTAGAACCGCCGCATTCGTATGCAACTGCTGAGGAAGGTCCGACTGCTTAATTGAAACCGGCAAGACGTACTTGCTGTCATTCGTGCCACTGAATCCCGTGGTAGGATGGTTCTTGTCTCTCCCAATCTCCCAGCCGGATGAAGATAGCTTGTGAACAAACTCTTTCATCTCTTTAGGAAATACAAGTTGAGACATGTAGAAATCGATGAGACCCTTTGAGAACCTCAACAGTGGGAAGAGCAGTCGAGTACATTGCGTGGCGTTGCTCAAATTTATACCATTGAGTTGCATGAAGCCAGTGGGCATGTTAGGGACGAATTTGATCCACTCTTGATACTGCTCCTGGGGGTGGTCTGATTGAAGCAACTAATACAAGAGAAGTCAGTAAACACATGTCAAAACTCATTTCAAACAGTCCACAACCCTTAGAAGAACAGGAATGTGCTCGTGAAAAGTGTAGGGTATACCTCTTGAAAAGCTGCATAAATCTCCTTGTTACTTAGACCTCCATAGTAGTACGATAGACAAGATAGCACAATGGTGGTATCTGGGTGAGCAAATTCGGCTCGCGCAGAGGGACTGTCCTTCGCCTGGTAGGGGACAGCCAGCCGAGTGCGGACCAAATGCAAACCATAATTGACTCTCCATCTCTTCTGAGCAAAGGCAAAGTTAAGTACGCCACCAGCGAAAAGTCCACGAAGTAGGAGAAGCGATGACTTCATAGGTTCGGCATTGAGAACTGTTTCCTGGAGTGGTTGTAACTCAACATCGCTGATGTGTGGATCAGTGATGAATCTGAGCAAATCGTTCCGGGCTGATTTTGACAGGTTCCAAACGTTGATACGCGGCAATCCATTCTCACAGATTTCCCGAGCGGTAGCTGAAAGTAGTTCGGCTCCAGCATCTGGCTGCAGAATTCTGAGTCTTGGAAACCCATCGCCGTACTTTGCAGCTACGATTTCGAGGCCGTTGGGGAACTTCTGAGAAAAACCGCAATTCTGGGCGACGTTTGCCAATGTGTTAAGCACACACGGAATAATCTCCCAACGGTCGGGAGAGAACTCAGTCCCACGTTGTTCGCCCATCGTATAGATCTGAATAGTTATAGTCAGCATTATTACATAAGAACATATTCCAAGGATAGTCTCTGCTCAGAGTATGATGGTTTTGTCGTACATACCAATTCAAAGTTCACATTCAATATCTCGTCACTTTCATCGAGAATATCCCGCGAATTCTTAAGAAGCCACTCTAGAAAGAGCCAATGTCAGTAAATAGGCTATCAGGAGAAGTCGCGGCTACCAGCTACAATGTGGCGCGGAGATTGTAGGACTCAACTCACTTTGTGTGTTGATCATTGTAGACCCGATCTGCGTCAATGACGAAGTTTTACTTCGGGCGCTCGCATTCATGCCTCTTGAAAGTGCATAATCGAGACCTAGTAATTCGAATGACAGTATGTGTTCGGGCAGCACAAGAAGGATGCCACCAGATTTCGAGCAGCTGATATAGGTGTCCCGAATCTTAGTGGCGAGTTTGGGGGTGAGTTTGAGAGATCGAGATATTGGAACATAGTATATCTTCCTGTTGATCATACCACCGAGCTTGTTCTGCAAGAGGTGGAACATTTGGGTCGATAACGACTTCAGAACAACTACACGGATCAATTTCAATCCATCGGCCAGTTTCACTGCAACCATAGGAAGGACTACGGAGGATTTTCCCAGGCCCATGTTAAATTGCATGATGCAGTTGGTTCCCGACGAAGGGGAGATCATATGACGGGCAATTTGAGCTTGCTCTTCCCGAATTAAGATGTCGTTTTCGAGTTCCAGCAGTAGCCAATCAGGTTGATCAAGGGGGTCCCATCCGACATGGCCAGGGTTTGCCAACTCTCCAAGGAGCTCCGCTGGGTCGCTTAAACATGCGTTCAATCTTTTCGCACGTTGAAGTGTAGTGATGGCCGTCCCATACTCAACGAATGCTGCTTTCCAGGCAGCCGGCAGCATCTTTGACTTGTTCCAAGCCAGATGCGATAGAATACTGGTTGGCGATAGTCGAGGTGACATTGATGCCTGGTGACAGAGAAAATGGCCAGCTGTTGGCGAGTGGCTAAGATCCCGGCAGATGTTGCGATAAAGCTCAGCGACAAATGCAGCCGATTTGCTTAAGTGCTGCCGTACCAGAGCTTCATTGTTTTGTGCAGTGGATATCGAATGATCATGATCAGCAGTGAAAGCAGCAAAACTCTTCTGAAGATCGCTGATGTAGTTGTTCTCATACCCGCCGCGGGCTTTCTCAGACAGACGGCTGAGGAGATTCTGCAAGTTGACACCGCGATGCGACGGGCTAGCTGCCGAGGAAGTTTTCTCAACATGGACCAGAAGAGGAGAGCAATTTTCTACACCAACTGTGCTCGGTGTCCCTCCCATGATGATGTTTTGGAAGCTGATGTATCTTTGACGGACAGATATAGCGGAAATGGGAGATTGGAATGAGTAGGTGGTTGCTGATGCTGGACTCGCTATCGTACATAGGACAGCCTCGAGATTTGTGATATATTCACGAAATTGGTGGTTTAAATGCCACTCCTTGAACTTCTTGACGACTTCTCCCTTCGCACCAACGGTGTTGACGTACGTTTCGAGTCCATCTACAATCGCATTTCCCCAATTAAGATTGGAGGTTGGCCACTGGCTGGCCAGTGTCTGGATAAACTGCTCGCATTCTTCGTCCGCAGCAGCAATGAAGGCATTTTCCCTACGGATGTCCGTTGCCAGATGAGTCTCTCTCTCGAGGCGAGGAAGTCGACTCTCCGAAGATTTTTGGAAGGATCTGATGTTGCGCCCTAAGATTTCCATCAAGGTAGTAGTACTTGGAGCGTATCCATGACTGAGATTGATAGAATGACATTGAGGCATGCGAATTGTCGCGAGTTGTGGAACTGTTGCAAATGCAAGGAGAACTTGCACGATGTCCTGGTCGGCATTTGGCGAATATGCCAAAGTCGCGAAGAACAACATGAGTCGATATCTGTCGTTGGATCCATTGCATCCGATAAGCGTCTTTTGAATTGTATTCCAAGCTGCGGGCAGAAACCTAGATGCCGGATCAAGTAAGGCGTGGTCAAATCCCAGGCCTGGGAAAGACTGGTCATCTTTCCCAGAAAATGGCAAGCCCCATTCTTCGAATTTTGAAAGCAGACCCCGAACGGGCATTGAATTGACAGCCCAGCCATCAACCAGCTTTGAGACCGAACAAGCTTGGAATTCACGGGTAGAGTCTGCGATACTATCTCTAGCAGCGTAAACGTGGTCGTGCTGAGTGGTAAATTTCTCTGCGCCATACCCGTAGACTCGAATGTTGCTGAGTCGGATGCTGGCTCTTTCATACAGCTCTCTGAAGTTACGAGGATCAATTGCTGGTGCCTCCACGAAAACATCCTGCAACTCTTGAAGCGACAGGGCCTCCTGCTTCATCGTTTCAACAATCTGAAAAAACTTCTCGTGCTGTTGTAGACTGGGAAGTCTACTCCAACTCACAGTTTCCATGGTCCGAAGATGCGGCGGATAGTATCTCCTGATGGGAGAGAGAGAGCCAATCTTAACAAGCAATTGGGTTTCTAGTTTTCCAAAAGTAGAAAAGGATGTGGTCGATGCCTGGGTAAGTGAGTGAAGTGCTTCCTCTGTGCCAGTTCGACCGAGAAGGTTATCCGGCAGAGGATATGATGTTACAGCGTGGAGATAAACTCGAAACAGGCGGCTGTGCAGACTTCCGTTATCAACAAGGCGACCCAGTAGGCTATCGATATGGAACGGATGGTATGATATGTGTCTCGCTGATCCCGTGTCGATGTGCACTCGAACATGGTCATCTTGCTTTGCAGAAAGAATTTCTCCATCTGGAACCAAGACAATCCGCGAGGATCCAAGAGCCTCGCGCAGTACCAATTTCGTGACCAGGCCTGTCAAAGATCCAAATGTTTGAATCCGGTCAATGAACATGCCGCGGAACTGCTTCGATTCCAAAAACGAGCTTCCCTGCTCGATGGTAAAGTCCAGGTTCATTCTAGGGATATGAACTTCAATTTTGGATGTCCTAGTAAGCACCACATGAATGTGTTGCTCCGCTTCGAGCGTATTCAAAACTTGATGAATTGCTTGCACGATAGGACTCCGCATTTCCATCAACTTGCGGCTGCCTTGCGAAAGAACGAATGGATCGGATCTCTTCGTTTCAGTACGCCAATTATCAGGAGATGTGCTCCAAGGGGTACCAATAGGTCTCAATTCGATAGAGCCTGAGCTATGGTCGAACCAGTGGGCATAATCTTCGATGAAAGCTTGAGGAACATCGCCATGCAAAGCCCGGAGTGGCAATAACTCAAAGTCCGACCCATCTTTGCAAGCACGAATGATGAGTTCCGAGCCATGATGATGGAAGTGAACTTGGTATCCAAATATCTCGCGGCGGGATGCGAACGTCATGCCTACTATTTGGGAAGGAACGACTTCCAGAATTCTCCCACCAAATATGCGCTGATAAGTGGCGTGGGACTCGTATGGGCGAGGAAGTCGTGTCAGGGGAACTCCATTGACGAGAAAGTCGCCATCCAGAACGTTGAAGTGTACAGTCATCCCAGCCCTATTGCGTTGAGGAGATATCTGAGTGAATACCCATCGATCATTTGGAGAGCTCCTACAATCATGATTGTTAGTGGAAGTCTTTCCTCTATGATTGAAGATCGACGCCGGAATCTGAGTATGAAGGGGTGAACAAAACTCACAATGCAGTCCACTTTCCAGAAGGCTCATACCCAGACCACAGATGGCGGATAGCAATATCGATTCCACTGGAGTCGGTCAAGATCCGTTCTCGTAATGTCTCTTCGATGGATCGAGAGCAACGGACAAATTGAGCCATACGGGCAGCCATGGACGCATCGCGGCTTTCATTTACTGCTGAACATCTGTCATATATGGTGACAGCGGATTCGACCGCGATGGAAACATTCTGTGCCGATGAGAATATGCTGGCGAGGTGACATTCGTCGATGTCGAAAGTTGCATAGCAGCTCAGTGCCAAATCGAGAATGCGTGCCGCCATTCTTTTCTGCTGTTCTTCTCCATCGCTAGTGTGTAGCAATTCGGTGACATCTTGGATCCATCCAACTAAGACCTTTCTTGCACGATCAAGGAATTTGAGGCATCGACTACGCACAAAGATATGCGGGGATAACGACAAGAGACGTGTCGTTAGACCAGTGAAAGTGCGAACTGCAGTAGCGCCCTAGCAGAGTATCAGCATTCGTCGCCCTCAGAGTCCCAAGAACCAGGAGAGATGTCATAACAGTGAGGTCGGTACATGCCACTGAGTATCCTGATCTGGAAAATCTGGTGAAGGGAATATACTAACCTGCCAGTTGCTCTCGACACTTCCCAGACCATCTTCGATTGCCGAAAGTAAAGACAGTCCAAAGTCCTCTTCTACCAAATCAACATGGGAGTCTCTCGTGAATGCCAGACCGCTGGGACCTGCTTCATATGCTGCTTGCATTACCAACAGGTGTGTTTCGATATGATTAAAGTTCAGAACACGCGAAACCAGCTCCCGGGAGATATTTCGCCACTGAAGTCTATGGCCGGCTCGCAAGGTCGAGAAAGAATAGAGCTCATGTAAGGTGATTGATCCCGGGCATTCATCCTGATTTGCGATAATGCTGTTGGATGTGTGCTGAGTTCCATCTAAAACATACTGCAGAGACTTGTAGTTTCCTGGGGGCAGCTTCAGAGTGCAAGTACGTCCTAGGGAATGTTTCCCGAGGATTTCACAGGTCCAAACACAAGCACCTGAGTCGTACATGATACAACGTAATCCGTTCTCCACACATACAGTGGATTGGGTTGCGACATTAAAACGCTGTTTGCCGTAGTGTGATCTGGAAACCTCCTTCTGTATTACATTTAGAACATATTTGCACTGTATTTAGAGCCCGTTGGAGATGAAACTCGAAACGAAATGAAAAGTGTACCAAAGTCGCGAGATAGACAAAGGACTTACGACTGAAGATGCCAGCTGAATTCGTCCGGGTTTGGTCTTGATCCATTTCTGGATACCTTCAGATTTGAGCAACATGTACTTCCCATCTGAATGGGCTGATTTGGCAGTATCAGCTGTGAAAAGGTCAACAAGAACCGCATAGGTAGATTCTCTCCCTTAAAGATGGACGTCTGTTAGCATTACCAGATACACAGAAGCAATGGGCGAAATCAGTGACTTACAGATCGAAACTATGTCAGGGACGTCAAGCTCGAATACAGCAGCCTTGGCTTCAGTACTAGCGGAAGGCAGAGGCCATTCATGCACAGTGATCATCATGTTTGCAGCAGTGCTTTTGAGAGAGCATTTACTGCATTTAGAAGCAACATGTTGTTCTTCAATTCTCCTATTCCTACGTCCGCCTACAGTGACAGACGTAGTTGAGCATGTCTTGGAATTGGATTGCCTCATGAGGTTCTCGTACTATTTCAAAACATCAGCACGTGCCGCTACCGAATAAAGATAGGTGTAGAGTGGAGAGATGCTCAATTCGATTCGTGAGTATTTTTAAGCTGGACTTACTACAGCTTTCTGCTTCGCAAATTCCCGAAGCTTTCTCTCTCGATCTTCAGCGGCAGCCGCTTCAATTTCAAGCTTCAATTGTTGATGCTCAGGCGATTGGTCAAAAAATGCCACCGCAAAGCTTCTTGTTGTATTGCCTTCATGGAATACCAGCGGGTAGCCTCGCTCAGCTTCATCTCGTCTCAACAATAGATATTGCTCAATGTAGAACAATCGACGCATGTCTTGTTCCTTAGCCAAGACCAGTCGGTCGAAGATGGAAGACGGAAAGCCTGTGGGGTACTTTCTGAAAAGTGGCTCCGCAGATATTGTACATTTATCAAGCGCAACCCACATATCCATAATGGTCAGTACCATGATAGAAAAGCTCTAGGGGTCATCTCTGTACACTTTTTTAGCAACTTCAAAGTACACAGACATGAGAGTCGCAAGATTTCTGCATGTGGTCGTCGATGGCGTGTGAACGAGATTGAGGGATATCCACGTTTGCAAATGGTCATTCACCCAGGCTTCCAGATCAAGTAGCCATAAGTTGTAAGATCCAGCATCTGTGTGAATAGCGCAGGCTGTTGGCAGTGTTGACGCCTCTTGCAGTATACTATCTTCGTAGGTGGGAAGCGATGGCCGGTCATCAGACGCGTTCAGAAGGCGTCGATCGATTTTTTCAAGGTATTTACAAAGTGCCCGAAATTGTAGATGAGTGTCGGAAGCTTGGCGGAGACTTTGCAGGTCTAGATTCTCGTAGATCTTTTTATGTGGAGTGTTCTGAACATCGTTCCATCTTTTCAGCAGCTCGTTTCGTGCCGCGTGCATCGAGAGCTTTACAACATCCAGCCAAGGCATTTTATCTGCGGACGATCCAAGCTTCAGCATACGTCGACTGATCTTCGCCGTTATAATGAACAAGAGTTCCCCAGAGATCGACTCTCGCATAGCACGGTCCAAGACATTCGTAAACAGAAGCACCATGAACATCTTATAATGTGTGGAACGACCTTGATCTTCATCTTTCTTCTTCAGGCTTGTCTGCAGAGCGACTCGGAGCAGTAGCCAACGAGGGGATCGACGCCAAGGAGCAAGAGCATTATGCCAAAGAACTTCGTCTCTCGTGTGCTTCTGGATTCTTGTGACATCGTGTGGCTGTCCAACAGAGCGTAGAAAGCCCGTGAGCATCTCCGTAACATACTGTGGGCTGGCTGTTTGTCGACACTCTACAAAATCCAAACTACTATATATTAGCTAGAGCTGTCTCTCTGAAGCAAATAACTTACCCGACCTTTTGAGACGTTGGACAGGCGTCTTCCACAACTTGGTCGCTCAACTGAAGGACACACTGAGCAAATGCCTTTCTGAAGCTCACATCATTGACACGCTCATTCTTGACGGCGATCGCGGGGCCAGGGAAGCAGCGCACAAGGCGACCTTTCGTTGTTGTGACTTGGTCCGTGGTCGGCGAAAGCTCGAAGGACTCGAACACATATGCTTCATTCTCTCTTCGGATTATCATACCAGCATTTTGGGCTCGAATGTGAAGAACGAGCACACCTAAGAAGCCTATCAGCACTGTTAGATGTGACGATATCGACGACATACCGCCAGATAGCATTGATCCCATGGACTGGACCAATCGCGCCTCTGTTAAGGTTCCTTCCTGTTCCAGGAGCAAGTCTGGAATGGATATGAGAGCTTTCCAGCCGGTTTCAGGAGGTGCACGGGCAGCAGCAGCCCTCAGCGTCTCTTGGAACAGCTCTGTTAGCATGTGGTCGTTACCCACGGAGCTATCATCTTTCTGCGGGAGTTGAGGCGGCAAGAAACAATGATTGATTAGATAGTTGGTCGCCATGATGGTGATTTTGTCGAGATTGGATGCCCGGCTTACGAAGTGATCGGGTTTGTGTGATGGTGAAAATGAAGCTCAGCGCAAGGGCGAGAGGACAAGACTCGGTTTGGATGAAGTAAGATAAAGTTGGGAAGAAGGGTCTCTTATGAAGGAAAGAAATGTGTTTACCTCGCTTAGCTTAAAACAAGATGGAGGCAGGCTATTTGTTCAGAAGACGGGAAGCCACATACGTTCACGTTCCTAGGCCTTCGTCAACTTGCCATCTCATTCAACGTAGGCTACATACAACCCAGACCCATCCCGATTCCGACTTTCAAAGAGTGCAAATAAGATGTTTGGGAGAAAAAAATGGTGCGACGAGCGTCCGCCTCCTCTATTCAAGCAGTTCATCAGAGTTCTCTACACAGACACCGCTAGAGAATTTGATAGAATAAGCACCAAAGAATCGCGACAAGAAAACAGTCAAGGAATTCGACAGGAAAACACGAGTCTCTCTATGCTAGTGAGCTCGGAGCAGCAGAGCTATTTTCGGTGTCAGCTTCAGATCTAGACAGGGACGACGATCCGAAGAACAAACGAATTTACATCTCAAGCACACCTACTAAGTTGTGTTTTCCGCTATACCAGTCTTCAACTAATTTGACACATTGAGGAAGTGTAATGTGACAGGTCAATCAATAGTGGCAAAACATGGAAGCCTTGGTTCAGCTGCAGCAAGAAGACTATTTCAAGCTCCTGTCAGAAGCTCCCCTCCCCTCCTCATCTCATCTAATTTATTAAAAGACAATGGTTCTCACTAATCGTAATGCTAGCGTCATGTATCATCCAGCATTCCAGTCCAGAACCAGAACCAGATGCCACCGAGCTAGCGTCTAATGTCTCATCCCACCATATCGTCAACCCTACATTCCGTCACCCCTTTTAGACTAGAACTCACAACTTTGAATGCCTAATATAATTATCATTAATTGATGAAATAAGCTAAAAACAAAAACGTAGGCCTTACTTTGGTCTAGATTTTTCAAATAATGTCACGAGTTTTATCATTTCATATTAAGTGGTATTGCAAGTTAAGTATTTGAAGTTCAAAATTCTTCTCTGACACAAATTTTGCATATAAATTTTTCCTGTTTAACTAGTGCTTCAACAACGCTGTTCTGGTGTTAAAGTGTGGCGGAATGGTGGTTGGAAGGCTGGAACATGGCTGTCGCAGCCTTCTCGCAAGAAGGCTCGAAAAGCTGAACGCTGGACTTGATACGTGAAGTTGGAATGCACAGGTAGCGCGAAAAAGGAACATATGCTGTCAACAGTTCTCATCCGAGCTCAGGAATTTATTTTTCGATGCACTTTTTGTTGGGGTTCAATTGAAGGCGGAGATTTGCGAGAAAGGGCGCGTCTCCAGTCCTCCAATCAGGTACAAGTACGGGAGTACAGCATTTAAGTGTTGTCCCTGGTCGCCCAGGAAGGGTTGGCTCTTAATTGAACAGAGTGATATCCCAGAACGCACTATCTCTCTCACACCAAGTAGAACATCTATCTACTACCTTAAGGACCTCCGACATAGCTATCCGGTTCATTGCGTTGCCTCACAGCCAAGCTGTTCTTATTACCTCAGAGATAGATACAGTGCGGAATCCGGAACAAGTTCCCTTTCTACCAACTATAGGGCCAGGGTTTCTTCCAACTTTTTCGCTCCCTCTACTAAACTCTTATCTCGCAATTCGGTGTAGATCTGTAGAGTTGATCAATATGACCACTCACAAGGTTCTATATACCTTCGAAACCAAGCCAATCAAACCAAACACACTTCGCTGTTTCTTCTCCTCTTGCTAGAGATCTTCTTGTGGCTCTATTAGCGTTCGAAAGTTCGTAGTCGCATATAAAAGCAGAGAAATTAACGAGTGCGTTATGCATTGCTACCAACCAAAGCACGAAGACGACAGAATATGCTTCCGGGGCCCTCACCTATCGTGTTTTCAGACGTGCTGCTGGTGGTCAGAGACTGTGCACCAAATTTACTCTGTTGAAGATCCAGGGGAGTGGGATGTCCTTCTCGGCCATCTCGTCGGGATTCGGAAATCCAAGCACCTTTCAAGGAGCCGGATCGACTGGTGAATCTGGACTTCGGCGTCGTGGTGGTTTTCAGCGACAATTATCGCATTTTGCATCCGAGTCAGACAGCGATGGCGAATGGGAGGTGTGGACCATCTCAGCGCGCGGAGACCGGACTACAACTCCGCTTTCTCACATGAGAGGGGACCATCTTCTCGTCAGTGGTCTGGGTCCAATCGAGAGAGTGGGGAAAAGAGGCCTTGCAGTTGGTCTAGGTAATGTGGTGAAGATCATCACCGTCGGCACCCAGAGATTCGACAGTACAGATAGTGGGAGCGATGACGGAGCTATTGTCGCTAAAAAGGCAAGCGGAAGGAAGAGACGGAATATTCCACGGCGGGGAACTTCCTAAATGGGTGGTGAGATTGTGAACAGATTTATGAGCTGACAGCAGTCACCAGTCCAGAAGGTAAGATATTAGTATCCGAGAACTATGCAGATGGATATCCGATGGGATCAGAATCACCGTCGCGCATAACACCATTTGTATAAGTACAACATGAATGTCACATCTGGAAACGATGTTTGCTCTATACCGTAATAAAGGCGATGCTCGTATAGCAGAGTCATCCATTTGTACACCACGAAGCAGCGAAAACATTTAGCTTGAGCCGAGGAACATTACGCAAAAAGCTTCGCCAGTACAATCTTATCAAAAGTAGGTGACGAGAGAATATAGCCGGCCATTCATTCATTGCCTCACGCAACCCACACCACCATCTCACCGACTAACTCATTATCAAAATGAGCCTGTTAATTGGTGATATTGTGGGCAGCGCAAATACAGGATCATCTAGATCTCTTTACCGAGCCTCATAGAGGACTCTCACATGTTACTGAGTTTGTAAACGTTCAAAAGCGGGGCCCGTAGTGTTTTAACCAACTCCAGGTATTACTAATTGGACGAATCTGTGTAAGCGAATAGTCGGACGTGAAGCAAGAGAAACGTCAGATCTTATTATATCTTTTAACGTTTTACATTAAAGCGGATTCATATCTATCATTTATAAACTCAACTTTGAGTCTAACCACGTGAATAGCGATCCAACGATCACTTTCCATCAGAAGGAGATCTTGAAGAGTGTGCAATGCAGATCGAATGTGCAACGTAAGTGGGGTATGGACAGAGGAAGACTTCACATAAACAATTGACCTTAGAAGAAGACGTACATGGTAGTGACTGCCCATCATCTGCCACACCAATCTTATGCAGACGACCTCCAGGAGAAAGAAAGGAAAATAGTAGTGTTGTGCAATCCAAAATTTCGTTGTCAGACTTCAGGATCTCAAAAACGCGCAGCGGGGAACTAAGCCGCCATATTATAGGGTGAAGTTTAAGACGAAGATCGGTAAGCAGAGGAAAGAGAGGGTTGTGATGGAATTGTGATTTTCGGCGGGGATCGCTGAGACCCTGTAAAATGGCCAGTACTCTAGCATATGTCTAACGACGAAAATAGCTGGATGGAAACCAAATATTATTATTGAGTGTCTTTGGACTTCATTGATGCAGGCAAGAGGGCAGTCTTTATAGATACGTATCAATCAAAACGTTAAGCCTCTTGAATGCTAGAGCTTGAAGGCTCTGGAACTTCTGATGACATCCGGACTATTGTGCAAGTCCTCAAACTTTCTCATCATCCTTCACTTTGCTTATACAAACCATGATTATACCATTTGCAGGATTGTAAGTGAGTAGTGATCTGACAATGGGCTGACATCAATCCAGCCTTGACGCTTTACTGTATAGACGAAAGCGGTTCTTATACTGCCAAGGATACTGAGCGTATTAGCCACGTGCTTGTGGCTTCCTACATGCAAAAAGCTGTCGACCCTCATCCAAATCCCGTCAGCTGGTATGATGTATAAAGAGAGAGTTTATTCTTATTGGGTGTTTTTGCTCCTAGATCTAGAACATTGGAATTTCTAGATAGGTTCTGATTTAGTTAGGGTTTCTTTAAGCCTAATATTTCCGGAGTGCGGCTTACATTCCAATTGTGCTTCACCCAGTCCGAACTACCATGAATGTCACTTTGTTTCAAAGTCTTTGCGAAACGATTACCTAAGCATCTGGAATCGGCTAATCCTGCTTTCCCCCATCAAATCCACCAAAATCCAACACAGAAACTCGTCCCTCGGATCCCCGGATATGCTACCAAGCTTACAGTGCCCTGTCTTAAGAAGGATTGGACACACGTGATTTGGGCAAGCATGTAACTCCTTATATGAGTTTTGAGACAAACTAGCTGTTATGCTTTGAGAATTCATGCGGAAGAGGGCAGTCTTCACACTCATATGTAAACACGAGGACATGACTGAGAACATAAACCGACGCACACCAGACTGAAGAAACAGGAAGTGATAATGTCGGACGACCGCTCTGTTGAAGCTCCGAAATGTGCTCTCGACTCTGGCTCATTCATGCCGCCTGTTAGGCGCCACAATAGATCCCGCCCAGCTCGAGAACTTAACACTACTACCCAGTATTCCACCTCAGTCCAGGCATCGTGTGTGCCTGCACTAATTCTGAACTTCGTCTTCGTTCAGGTGCTCTTCAGTCTCGGTAGATTTCAAAGATAAAGGGCGCCTTGGCCCAAGCATCCAGTCTCCCATCGCCAACCACTCCGACCAGTAGAGTTCTGCATCCATAATATCCTGCTCAGTCGCTTCTCTCAGTGGGACCAGATATGGAACCTTCTCCTCGCTGCCCACGTCGTACGCTGATTTCACCATATCCCAAGTCGTACTTTTAGCAGTGAGAAGGTAATTTCGCCTTTCTTGCTTACGTAGGTTGCCAACACCACGAGAGTAACAGCTACCAAAGAATTCCATGAGAATGTCGTCAGTGTCATTGCCGGTACAAACGAGGCGACGCATGTACGGTATCAAAGACACCTTTTGGGAGGAGCTGTTTTCTCGTAGGAGCCTCCCGAAAGCTTCATTCCACGGACAGGAGTGATGCTTTTGAAATGGTAGTTGGATGTTCACAACCTCGCAAAGTGTTTGAACCGAAGTAGAATACTGTCCGTGGTCGACAAAATAGCGCCAGCAATTTTCGTATGCGAGAGGATATCGGTCAAGATCTGATTGTGCTCCATATGAATGGTCGTCACCAAAGGCTCGATCGCTTTTGCCGAGGTGATTTGATTCGTCCGACATGATGAAAGGCTTCTGGAGAAAGGATGCAGTCTTCGGGACGCTATCCTGTAGCAGATATCGAACGACGATCGGTATGGCCAGGGCCTCTTATACGTCAGAAATCAACAAGGATGAAGACTAGACCCCCGTCGACATGACTTATGAATAGAGGATAATCGAGCCGACTGAATAGCAGATTTAGCTGCAATAGTACTTGCAAAGCAAGCGGTCGTGTCAGCTGGTGAGACACAGGAGACGTAACGTGATCTGAAACGTTTTTCTTTTGGAGATCGAATTTGTGATTAAGTAGTATAATTGCTTCGCGAGCCTTCAGAAACATGGTATATCTAGCCGACGACTTGATATTTCGTGGAACTGATCCATAGTAAGCCTATAATTATGAGACACTTGTCTTTCCCTTCCAAGACTCATTACCAAGCCACCCAGGAATACGTTTCCGTCGCTTGCAGGCAGGATCGCAGATAATCATTCTATTTGGGCGTCGATCTCTGTGTCATTGTAAAAAACTTCTCGATCGAGGCTCGGCTCTTAGCCTGGCCCAGCCCCTCATAGAAGAATATCTAAATCATGCAAGCCACGACCTCCAATAGCCAAGATATTGAATGTCACTGTCTTCCGCACTAGACAAGGACTCTGCAACGCCTATACATTCACAAGCAGAAATCACCTTAGTATCCAATACAGATCTGTTGGTGGCTGACACATGTGGCTGTACTACCACGGAAAGCAGGCAACTTTATGCATGGCAAGTGACAACAATAAACTTAACAATGCAACATTAGCGTCCTAACCCCTGTACTTCAGGGGCCCTTCGGCTAAGAATTCAGGGCTACACAAAATCTCGAAGGCCACTTGCCAAAGAATCTCATCTCAAGACACGTGGCGGAGGTTATCTGAGACAAGTAATGCAGGCAATAGGAAACAATATGACAGCTAGTGAGAACCGAAAATAGCCTAGATAATGACGCCATGGGTAGCTACAGCACGTTTGATTCTGCATCATTTCTGAGACATTTCTCACGAGAGACCAAAATTAAGGGATCCCGCGAGGGAACGCCTCGCCTGATTTCCGACTGTATAAGTGCCAGACTGAATGGTTCTTGTCTATAGTAATTTCAAATAAAACCTGAAACTTAATAAGAACATATTTTACCAACTGCATAAAAAGTGACTTCATTGAGACGCCCTCGAAAAGCAAAACCTTAGAAAGCACACAAAGCCTCCGAGCAGTCTTGTCTCTGCGAGATTGTGGCGCATGGCAAATGCCGATTACATCCAAACACGTTCGTTGCTGGCGTGCGCGATGTCTTTAATACCACATTCCAGAATTTTGGAAGTATTTAGGTCGACTGATATCCAACCAATCATATACGTGCGAAATGTAGTACAGAGACAGCTCGCGATTGTCTGATAACTTTCCGATTCTTACTTTTGTATACTTTGAACAATCAAGATTTCATACCAAAGTGCAATAATTGAGAGAAAAAAAAACATGATGATAGCTCGCGATCGTCTGGTAACTTTCTGATCCCTACTTCTGGATACTTGAATAACCAAGACGTCGTAGATCATGCCAAAATGCATGAGTGATTGAGAAAAATGATGGTTTTCTTGAAAGCGTGCGAGTATATGACATTTGCAAATGCTTATACACTTTTAGCTCAGAATTCACAGAAAGACTTGGCCCCATTGAACCATGACGTTTGATACGAGAATGCCAGCTGCCCACCTCGGAGGAATTTCTCATTTGGTTTTGAGTCTGCTCATGCCATACAGGGCGCAAGACCACCACCCTCTCTACATGTAATGAGGCGAAGTCTACTGGTGGAGCTTGCTTGGAGCTGGTCGAGCCCAATAAATGAATCATCGCTGTTACCAGAGGAATAACCTTGAATGGCATACGATCACTGCTTGAAGATCAGGAAGGTGGAATATTTCGGACTCCGGGAAGTAGCATCTACCAGAAGTGAGAACGAAGGGGAAAATGTCTAGAGACGATCATAGTGACCTGCGCTTGCTAAAGGTGCTCCCCAATCGGCCCCACCGAGAGCCAAAAGCGCATGCCAAGCAAGTGTTGGTGCCGCTCTGGCTGCCAGTTACGCGAGCGTTAGAGCAGCGCGAGATTCTGGCAAGTTGACTGCTGGAAGGGAGATAACACAACCAGAACAAGGCAGATACAGGGGCAGGAATATATACAGGGAAGAACAGTACTCTCCTCAGGCCTATTTTTTCAATTAACCTTAGGTACTTCCGTACACTGTAGAAAGCACTGGGTGTATTTTTAGAAATTGTCCACAAATTCCTCGGGAACGTGTTTGGGCTCCTACAAACTGACAATGAGAGAAGAAACAGAACAGAGGCTTACTAAGATAAAGTGTGATTGGTTAAAAAGCAAAAAAAAAAAAAAAAAATCTATGACGTTGTGGCAAAGATTGCTCCGGCCCGCCCAGGACTCCTAAAGCGAGCTGCTCACGGCACTCAGGTGACTTGTTCAGGGTGCTCAGGGTGCTCAGGGTGCTCAGATCTCTCAGGCAAGCTGCTCAGTGTTCTCAGGTGAATGGCTCAGAGTGCTCCGGTGAATTGGTCAGGGTGCTCAGGGTGCTCAGGTTCCTCGGGCACGTCAATTGGGAGGAGGGCGAGCAGAGGTGAGTTGCGCCTGAGCCAGAGCAGCAACCTTACTAACCACATCCGGGACATCAGACTGAGAAAAACGATTCTTGATCCCGCGTTCTGCAGTAAATTTAATGGCTGTATGCGAATTGTGCAGCAGTCCCCGCGATTCTGCCACAATACTGCTCGGCTGGGACTCCGGCCGTTTTTGCATTTCTGACTACGCCCACCGCTTAATATAAAATGCGACACTTGTCGCAATCTGGCCGTCGCGGTCGATAACCCATTGATTTTACTTGCCACCACCTCAAAGTTACACGAGATGTTCGGGTGAGCTGAGGAACGAAGCAGAGAAATGAGACGGCTGCAATGGGGGAGATGTGCCCGATGCGCATAAGTAACGACTTCCAAACGGCGAACGAAGCGGAGAAGGAATTTACGGCTGAAAGGGCTGGCGAGGCGAACCTTGAGTTGTATTCGGCTTCAGTGAGAAGAGCCTAGTCAGCGGAGATGTGGTATCGGTATCACGGCGACTACGGCAGAATCAGGCGGAAGAGGAGTTGTGAGGGCGATTGGGCTTCGCGAAAGACTTAACTTATTGACCAGACCCAAATTGGGAAGCAGATCGGGCAGCAGACAGACGTCGTTCGAGGATAGGTGGCGGAATATAGGCAACCGTACTTACTAAGTTCCATGAAGGGCATAAACTCGTTGCTATCATCTGTGTTCAACTCGGCACTCAACGGCATAGCCAGGGCTGCTCGATGATCGGCACTCAATTAGTGCGTCGTCATATGGCATCGTCTTGCTCAGGTATGGAGCGCAAGAAGATGGGACTAGACCAACGATCGATGGGACTTATGCAAGTCAATAGAAGTTGTGAATTAATGAAGAAGGGTAATATATCAAGTGCTTGACGAGGGCTGCACTGTGTTAATAGTAATCCCCTGGTAGAAGGCCGCACAAGCTCCTATCCAGGATTCCCAGTTTGGTGTGTGTATGACACACAAGAAGAAGGCTGTCCTTCACATCTCAAATCACTTCTACTTTCGTATCATGGGTAAACGTTGTACAAATCTAATCCGTGCGTCATCCTATCAAGTCCAGAAATTTGGCAATGCGACGGATCAGCATTACTTTCCTCATGATTGGGTTACTAGTACCCGTGTAATAAAGCCTTGTCAGGTCTCTCGCAAACTGCAAGTGCATATTATTTGCCACCTGTACCAAGTATTCAAGTCTCCACACATTGGTGATCAGCCACCACTCTCGCCATGAAGCCAAATAACTAGCTCAGCCACTTGCCCTACGACCGTCAACCTCGAACATACAAAGATGCTTCAAAAGTACGCACCAAGCAGTCATATTTAATCAGCATTCAGCAAGCACAATCGGTTTGCTTTCGCAAGTCCGAAGGCCAGTCTGCTTTGCAGGCGCTCACGTAACGTCCCTCCCTCCTAAGCGAGACACTCTGTGTGCCGAGACAGACCAATTAGATCGCAAGGATTCTAAGACTTTCTTCGTAATTTCTTTTTTAAACATTCCAGAAAGAGGTACCCAAGACGTCATGGTCCACCGAAGACACAGATCAACAGGAACGTAAACACCCTCAATGCCAACGATACTTCACTTGAGCTGAACAGAGACGAAACGGTTAACGCTACCGTTTCACGACAGCCAGTTCAGAACAGTCAATAACACACTAAAGCTCTTTGATGCCGCAATCCAACAGGAAGTTGACCGATATCCCCATTTAAAGTTCTCCAACAGTACTGTTGCCAACCATCTCGCCAGCAAAGGATTTTTGGTTGCTACTAGTCTGCTTGGCAAAATTCTGCATCGAGCTGCTCTGCTATCTGAGGCAATGAACAATCATCAAGGGCAGGAACTGCTAAAGACTTACCTGTACAATAACTTAATCCACCCTTCCACCCTCGCCAAACAGTGGATCGCCTCAATCCTACTAGTAAGTACGATCAAGCGAATAAATGAGTAAATAGCTGTCTCAGCCCGAGCCTTCTCCGGACCCGAGCAATTGGCAGAGCCTGCGGATTTCCGATGAAGTGGGGAGCGCTGGTCAACGCTCGTGGTCATCGGCGACCAGCCGACGATGCCTTCCCGGGCTTCCGGGCATAGCGGCTGACAAAGCTGTTAGAACCGTAAGCGAGATAATCCATCCTTTTACCGAACATGTCATAAATGCACACGAGCAAGCGACGATGCAAAAGCTCCTTCCCCATAGAGATCCGGAACGGCTTCAAAGAAACAAGGGAATTGCGGAATCCTTTTAGACCTGTTGCAAGTTGGGGCTTCATTGCCGCCGGGGTTTGGACTCGCTTTTCGAAGTGATCGCTTAAGGTTATGTGAAAAGCTTGTACCTGGTAATCAACGGCATGGCAGTACTGGACCTTTACCCACATTCTTCGGTTACTTAATCGTCCAAGACACGAAGTTCTGCCTAGTTGAAAGCCGCTTTCTGGCAACACGGAAGGCACATTGGATTTTTCAGCTGGATACGTGGCAAATATGAGGCACCTCGGTCTTCGGAAGTCTTTTCTTCAAGAGCACGCTGAGATTATGAGTAAGGTTTTCTACTTCATTATCATAACAATTTTCACAGTAAGAGTTCGGATACCTATAGTCCGCCTTGAGCCTAAGTCATAAAGGCAATTGCTCCTGGGTAGAATTCCTTGGGTCGTGGGATGCCTAGTGGCAGGGTATATTTACATGTAGGGATGGTGTTAAAGAAAATGAAGAGCTAACGTACACGGCGTTCAGTCTTGCCTATTCTGGAATCGATCAGGGTCTATATCTGTACACCTCACCCTCAGATTCACACATTTAATGGAGAAAAACATTCCGATTCCTAACGGGCTTCTAGAGAGCTTTTAGGTCCCATTGAGTCGGGATGTGACGCCCCGCATTGGGAACATTGGCTGTAGAATGGGCGACTTTGGGGTTCTCGTTACACTCGTCGGCTGCACGCATTTCGATGACTGCTTCGCGCATTATTTGGCGTCATAATTGACGTCTAGGTGCCTTGGCGACACCTTGTTTAGGAGAGAAACCCTACCAGTCAAGAATTAGCACCCTGGCTAAAAGTCGCTCCTAGCCGTATCGAGAGAGCTTTACGGTGCCATTCCACAAGATAACTACGTTAAGAACAAAGTACAAGACATTTTTCATCTCCGATCTGAGACAAGATGCTCGAAATCCAAGCCCCCCAAACCCGACCGCCGAAGATCTAAGAAACCCCTCCAATATAAAATCTTCATAAGCCCCTCGATAATCATAAAGGAAAAAGAATCTATTGGGAAATGCGCACAACTTCAATCAAGTAATTAATTAGCGCTGCCATTATCGGTGCGAATTACTCTACATTTCAAAGCCATTCCACAATCAGAGTCTCATTGACGAAGATGTCTTCTGAATCCGCCTTTGATAATGAGTCTTCGGAAGGCACCTTCAAGCTATCTGGAGTCACATCCTACCACTTTCCTCAGTCAATCGACCTGCAAGCCATAGTTCCTTCAAATCATAGAAGAAAAACCTGCCATATATACTCGAGCGACATCCAGCAACAAGTCATGCCACCATGGACTAATTTCCTGACGTCGACATCTCTCACTTTTCCTGATGAGGGAAAACACACCGCAGCTTCAGAATATTGCTGGAATCACGGTCCTTTCCTCTTACCTCCGTCATCTCTTAAGACGCAATCATCAAAATCTGAGTATTCCAACGACTCCATACTTCCCGGCTACTCGGAAGAAAGTACATCACCTAAATCAGAGAATGAGGCTCTTCACGAGAGCGGCAACGGTCAGTCAGTGGATATATTCCGCGTCGTCCACAACCAAGTCGAGCAACGCTACCGGCACCGAGTCCGAGACAACATCAACGCACTCTGGAACGTCATCCCAGAATCTTCGGCAACAATCAAACCAAGCAAGGCGGTGGTTCTCAAGCTCGCTAAGGATCATATTTTGAAAATGCAACAACATGCCAGGCGACAAAAGCGAGAAAGGGAGACGCTGGAGGCCAAGGTTCAGATGCTGGAGCATTTCGTGGCGGCATCACTTAGTACGAAGGAACTCTCGAACCAAAATGGCAAGTTCAGTCTTGTATGATATAGAAAGAAGTCGATGTGTCTACCAGACCAGGATCAGTAGTTGGGCACACTAGTTCCCGGAAGTTGGAAATAGATGTATAATTTATCTATCAGGTGCAGCGACTTGGTTATATCCCCTTATTGCCCGTTTTTATAGATTCATTAGCACGCAAATAGACTTCGAGAATTCGGTTATCAATCCATGAGTCTTTGCACGAGCATGGACTTCATTTAGCTGACATAAGTTTACAGCATATGTTTTTCCTCACGAATCTCCTCAAGAGCATCTCATCCTCCTCAGTGATCCTTCCAGTTCTCGCTCCGCCGGCGCTCAGCCTTTCAGGGCCGCGGACTGGCACGGAAATCGGCTCATCTTTCATACATGCATTTTGTAGCATGTTGGGCCGCTTGCCGCTAATGCCTGCATGACTATGCTTCAAATGCTGCCTGAAATAATCTGCGCTAAAGAACTTCTTTGCTTAATTGCACTCTCCGAATTTGTGCATTTCCTGAAGATGTCCTATCCGGAAATCCAAATCCTGATCATTTACAGTCAGGTCATCCTTGCGCAGATTTTGACAATGACCAACGATGTTTATACTTTAGGTCAAGCATCGCTTGATACTGGTACAGGTCTTCCGCTAACTTTAGTGAATGCTTCTTATATTGGGGGATCAACAGCATCAGGCACGTTTACGAATGGGCCACAGGGGTTCGGGGCAGGAACAATTTTGACGACAGGGGTTGCTACTGATTCACTGCCTACCATTCCCGATCCAATTCCTGGGGTGGACAATGGTGCGATTGGAAACGAACTATGTACAAAGAGAATCGGTGCCGCAACTACTTACAATGCAGCGGTCCTAGATATGTATGTCAATCTGCCAACATGATGGGAGTGAATTACTGGCAAATTTATATTTGCGAGCGCTGAATATCCTATCTTAGTGCCCAGTGCAACGACATCTCTGGGACCAAACTAATGACCTTAGATATGTTGGGAGTGCTTTCAACGGCCGAATGGTGATGTTTATCGACGTACAAGTCGCATTTGATGCTAATGAGATTCCAATAAGTATTAATGGTGGATTCTTTGGTTCTTCTAACGTCATAATACCTCCAGCTTCAGGATCTAGTTACGGAGGATCAACAGGTATCTTGAAAGTCGACCAACCTGTGTTGGCAGGTGATCATCACACTCAGGTTGCTATTTGCGATGTTGGAGATGGACTATATGATTCGGGAGTGTTCTTCAGCTTTTCACCTTGTTCGGGATCTTGCAACGGAGCTGTCGAATTAATACCTACTTCTATTGCCCCTCTTGGAACCATTACTACGACATCCTTCCTCCCAACGGACAGTTCGGCGTTCACATTGACTATCCCGGCTTCTGGGACCGTTTCAGGACAATTCATTATTGGTCAACCTTCTTTCGCCTCTCTTGCCCCTCTTGGAACCATTACTTCTACTACCTTCTTGCCAACTGACAGTCCGGCGTTCACATTGTTTATCCCGGCCCCTGGGACTGTTCAGGCAAAGGTGGGCTACGGCGTCCCTCCCGTGGCTACGAACGTTTCCCCCCCCTGCTTTGCCCCTAATGGATGTATCGCCCACTAGGTCCGATGTTATCTTCGTATCGTTAGTCACGATGACACGGAGTAGCCTTTGTAGCGTACCTCTCACTCTTACCTTCGGACCAAGCACCAATGCCACAGTAGCTACTATTGTGCTAGCTACACCTGGAACCATGATAACCAGCCTTTCACTTATTACAACCACCATTGCATGCTCTGGATCCCAGGTTTTAACAGAAACCATTTTACCCACCCATCCAGCAGATCATGGCACAATCGTGGTTTTAAATCCAATCAACACCTCAACAACACTTGCTACCCAGACCGCGCCTGGTTTTGCAGACTTGAATTCCTCTTCACCTCCTACATCACCTACAGACGGCAATACTGATCCATCAACCTGGACAACGCAAACAGGCGCTTCTTCCGGCTCTGCGTTACCAGCAGCTACAATCGCCACAAGCGGAAGTCTCTATTATGGCATTCCCTATTTCCCGACTCTTGTCAATGGATTTCTCATAGGGGCTGTACTATTCTATTAGAACCTTCAATCTTGTCATAGGATTCGTTTTCTTTCCTGTTCTCACTACCCTTTTCTTTAATTTTATCAACTAGTACTTAGACCTCCTGTATTCATTGATCTTAAGCTTCCGACTACTCTTCTCTCCTTAGCTTGGATATTCTCGTAACAGAAAGTCTATTGGTTGTACAGGTCATGACTGTCTGTATTAGATCAGTCGTCACGATTTTGATGTTTTGTATATTCTCAAGCTTAGTAAATTATGGCCTTCAGCCTCTTCACGTTATGTTTGAATAATCTTAATTGGTTCTGCTACTCCACTACCCAGCTCTGACTTACTCTTTGTTCCAACTCTACTATGTATACCTCTAGCACTTCACCATATTATAAAACTATAAAATGGGGGTTTCTCGAATCTATCTAATAGATCATAATCCAGTATAGGTTATCCTTGGCTTCTTTTCCATCACTCCTTACGTTAGCCAGAGCTCGTTTTATTATGTCGGAGTCAGGGGTAGAGAAGTTGGTATGCGGCTATTCAATCTCCGCGAACGACGGCTGCCATGATACATAGTGCCTGGACCTCTACGTACTATATTGGCCATACTTTCAGATGATCAAGGCCACGTCGATCCCATCGAGCTGCCCTAATTCAAGACTCTCCTATGTCTTTGGACTGTATCGTCGCTGCCGGAGCCTCTGCTGCAGCCGCATCGGTGCCGTGCTCATCGACAGCAGCTGATGTATCGACTGCTGCGTCCTCTGGAGCGAAAGAGCTTCGAAGGATCGGACGATGGATCAAGAGATATCGCTGTCAATGTTATCCAAGATGGCAAAGGCTATTAAGATGGCAAGGACTATATATATGTTAATAAGATTTACGAAGCAATCAAGGATCAAAATTCGACCTTCGGAAGTAACAATAATCTGTGGGCCACTGTGGCATGTTCTTGAGCTTATTGAGCAAGCTTGTTGCGGAAGTCTAACATGGTTTCAAGGAAATTCGAGACAGCTTTATTCCAACACCCACGGCACCATACCACCCAGCACTCAAACGGGACCATGCAAAACGTTGAGTGGATCTGCGTATCGAGTGTTTCGGCGACTGTAGGGATGTCTGATGCAGAAAGTAAAGCCGATAAGATTCAATCCCTGTTTTATCTTAACGTAGCAGGTTACAATTATCTCCGTCTGATAATAGCCACGATTGCTTTGGAAGTAGAGAGTGGAGGGCCACAAGTGGGCTTATTAATGGCTTCAACTTGGTAGAGGATATGCAAAAGGGCGTCCAACCAACCTTTAAGACGGCTGGACAGCAATACAGCAGCAGTGGCAGAGTCTAATCCAGGAGTAAATTTGACGACAAGTTTGATATCATTGAAATCGTGTGAGGCTTGGAAGATTTCTGCAGCTGCTTTCTCCAACCAATATGAAGGAACGATGGCTGAATAGCTAGGAAGATAAGCTGATAGCTACCTGTACGTCGTTGGATCGGCATCGTGCGAAGTTCCATGCGAGCAATCGATCGGATTGTATGCTGGGAGACAAGCCATCGTTGGTTGCCTTATTGCGTAGGCAAGATTGTGTATAGGCGGATGATTACAAGGTAAGCAAAACACGCCTTGGGAGTGAAAATCATCTATGATTCGTAGAGAAAGGACGAGCGCGGAACCGAGGAGTAATCGGTGAATAAATGGCAAGGGAGGTGCAAGGCAAGAAAAGCTGGATGTAGAAAGAGGTAACAAGTCTATACAGCAAAACCGGGCGTTATTCCAGGGGATGCAGGCTAATGTAAGTGCACGATGGGCGAGATTGGCCTTGGTTTGCATGTTGAACAAATTAAGTCAGTTGAGAAAATGGGGCGGGATTGAGGGTATAGCTCAACAAAGATGACTTGGAATGGATACGAAGCAAGTTTTATTCAATTTATCTATGTTTTTTAGCTTCGACTTCACTTGGACGCGATACATTGCCGTTGTCCAATAACCATCTGAGTCCTTACTGGTAAGGCAGAGGCAGAGGCAGAGGCAGAGGCAGAGGCAGAGGCAGAGGCCGTAAAGGAGCCCGTTGACATCATATCAAGAGGCAAAAGTATATAGAACTACGGAAATAACTTACAGTCGCTTTTGGAAGTTCTTCATTTCGAACTGCTGGACACTTATTGCCTCGTTCCATACGGTACACAGTGAACATTGCCCTAGTTACATTCTGCTTATCCAGGGAAACTGGCTACCCAAGTAGCACAGCTCAGACTTCAATATGCCTCAAGAAGAGAGATTGCCCGGCATATCCACCATTAGCCATGTCCACTCATGGACTCGACAGCGTATCCATTTTCCCTACTGGCTTCTCTTGCAACCCAAGGACCACGGGCCATATTCCTGCACGATCTCGTTTAGAGATTTCGAGGCTAAACAAGCGAGCTTTGATATCCGGATGCCAGTGCAGCTGTGGCGAACTTCCACTGTCAAGGGCCACGAATTCTGGTATCCCTAGAGCGATCTTCTTCATCGTTACGGCTGGGAGGCTGTTGAGACCACCAAGTGTAGCACGCAGCATCCGTTCGCCTGAAGGTGTTTGAAGTTCGCCTTTTGTCGAGCAAGATAGAGGTTGCAGGGCATCAATTCCGTAATGTATGTCTGTCCACTCGTTCATGAAAGCAAGAACGGACTTTGTCATGGCCGATTTAGCCCGGGAAATAGGCCCTATACAAGCAAAGTGCACACTCTTGTTGCCTAGTGTCGAGACGAAGTTCGCGCTGCCGAAGTTCCACAGCCAGTCTATGGTAAAAGGTGTAGCTCCGCTGTCGACTTGGTGGACGTCTACCTCAAGGATTTTGTAAATACGATAGGTCTGATCTAACATGTCGCTAAAGTTCTGGCTTTCGAAAGGCAGGAGAGATCTACACTTAATAATAGCAAATACAATTATGGCGACTGCATCGTTCATGATACGTCTAAGAGCACCTAGGTCATGAAAAGGGAGCATGTGTGATGACAATATGATGCGGAGCAGGTCAATACTGCACTGATCCAAAGGTTCGTACCGTTTTGCCTCGATGCTCGGCTCCATTTGAGATTGCTGCGGAAGTGGAGACAACTTCGATCGAGTTCCAGCCTCAACTATATACCAGAAATCGGACTCTTATTCTTCCTCCAAATGGATGTGAGTGGCCTCGAACGCCCGGACATGGGTCTTCGAGAGTAGATGGCATTTTCCGACGGGCACCCTGCACAATGCAAGTCTGAACGAACTCCTCGGAGGTCCTTCCGTACGTATGATAGGCGAGCAAAACACAGTCACAGGCTCCTGCATAACTAGCGTGCTGCAGGTATTTGCCACCGCCTTCCAGCGTACACAATGGCACAGAAGCCAATGATCTGATAGATTGCATGGTCCTAACACAAGCAATTGGAACAGATAATGGGAAAGAGGGCACCAACATCGAGCCAATGACCAATCACATGCATTTCAATCCCTGAGGCAAGAGCGGCTTTCGTACAAAGCTCTTTCCCTCTGCATACGGAGGTGTCTCCGCTCTCCCTCCATCATGCCGCTGCGGTGCAACAGGCCTATCAGCGTGCAGCAAGACTCAAACGTACTTGTAAAGCCACGAATAGATATGACGTCTCATTGGCTGCACGGAAGCACGACAGCGGGACGTGTTTCGGCAAACCCAGGGATGGATTGGACAGGATAGTGCTGGTGTGGCAGCAGAAATCCGCTTTGGGAGAATCAAATGCCACGTCGAGGCAGTAACCATACCCCATACCATGTTCCACACATCAATTTTCCAACTGTGAGCGACGACCAAACAAGGTACCAGAGGTCATGATCACGTTATCATGGGTGCGGATAATCTTCGTCGCTCGTCTTCCAAGACCAAGGTTTCACAGCTACCTCCACACCTTTTGTTCATTGGTTCGGCTATTAAAAAATGGCCTCGATCTTGGTCGCGAGAGGTTGAGGCTGAATACACCCCACTATCGATACCAGGTTGTTTCAAGATGCTAGTATATTACGTGATACTGCACAAAGCGGCCAGGGCCAATGCCCACCAGCCAACCTGCCCTCCATGGTATCAACCATCCTCATCCTCATCCGCAGCCACCACCAAGACCTGCTACCATAATGTCTCGAACTGAGCCCACATCACGGAACAGACATATGATTTCCACCGCGAAAGGAGAAGACAGCGAAATCTACTACCTGATAACGAGGGGGAGACCTTGCTTGCAATCGATTCTCGATCATTTTAGAATCAACAGAATTGGGTCATTCTGTCGGTGAGGTTGAACTACAAGCCTGAGGTAGGCTTCACGCTCTCTAATTACTTTCCGCCTACCATCAACCTAGTGAGACTAGGTTTAGCTAAAACTAGCCCCTGACCACCATAATGGCGGGCATTTCCTTAATTGCTGATGTTCAACGGGCTCCAACCACCCCTATCCACGGGGCATCGTAGTCACCTCCCCCCTCGCCCTCTCAAATGATACATGTACGAGTACGGGCCGGAGGGTAGACGTGGCATACCTGGGAGCCACTTTGAGTGTGGAGCCGAAGGGGGAATATATCGTGAAAGTCTGCGCTGGGTGACAAAGTGGATTCAGGTGTGAGGATTAGGGAGGGCGGCGAGGGCGGCGAGGGCGGATAGGAACCGAGAAACTCGGGCGATGTTGGGGTCAGTATGGGACTCAATGTCGAACTTGTAGACGTAGACAGGATGTCTTCTAGCAAGGTCTGCACCTCAAATACTCTCGATGTAATGATCCGTCCAGTATTCTTTGTCGCAATAGAAGTGGCGGATCAACATCCACCAAAACTAGCGCGCTCTATCAATTATTTCTCTGCGTGCTATCTTCCGCGTGCGTGCTTTCCAATGCACAGCACGACCGCGACTCCAATGGCAGCCCACCGATGTTCCTCTCACCCGCTGAACGCGACACATGAACAGATCTGCAAAATCAGTGCGAGAGAAGCTGACATGCCCGTCGAATATTTTCGAGGATGTTCTCCTTTGCATAGTATTTGCATGAAAGATACTAACCGTACTTCTTGTGTATGTTCCATACTTTATGCTCTGCCCATCATAATTTACCCCCTTTTTTTCGTTTTGGAGCTTGCGTCGCCTTCGTCACGCCTCTCTTGAAATGGAGCTCCTTCATCTACTCAGACATTGTGCCCGAAATGATGCCGCCCATCCTCGTATTCACGCTTTGGAACGTCAAGTGGACGAAGAATTTGGAGTCTGTGCAAATGCTTTTACCGTCTTTTATTTGGGTTTTCTATACCGTGATGGCACTGTTCAACAATTTTTTCAGGTGGGCGAGCCGGTAAGATATGCAAAACTAGTTGAGGACAAGAAAGAGGCCCGAAGACTGGCGGAAGAGATGCGGAACGAGAGCAAGTTTGGGGGTGTGTGGAGTTGGGCGACGAGTGGAAAAAATTAACTGAATAGACTCTGTTGACAGGTAGATAGTTTCCTAGATGTAAGGATCTGGCTTGGGTTTGAGTTTTCCATATCTAGCGCCAAGGATCACAGTCCATTTCCACCAATTCAAGCCAGAGAAGAGTTTTCCCGCTCGCTTCAGTAAACATCCAGATCTACAGCTACCTTCAAAGTAATCCCGCACATTACCTTCCATGCCCATACATCACCGTATAAGCCTAATACCCAGCTTCGAATCCTCCCACATCGACATTTCCCACAAAGACATCTGCTGAACCTAGCTCCGCCATGACATCTGGCCGGGGCACTGGTTCCATCATGCCGCTACTCTGAATACCAGACACAACATCCAGCCCTCTGATACCAAAACTATGATACCAGGGCTCATTGTAATGGTCATGGAGGACTCTCATGTCACCGAAAATGTGTACGGCTCTCTCCTGGGCCAGCGAGTCCAGCAGGTTGCTAGCTAATTCTTGACCGCAGACCGCCGGCCGATATGCATACGACGTTTGGTATTCGACAGTGCGAGCCGGCCAGAGGAGTGCCGATGCGCCAGGGCCTTGTGTCAGCGGGGCAGGGTCAACGCCTGAGTCCAGGTCCGGGACTTGTGACCGAGTGTTGGCTTGAAATATCTGCTGCTGTTTAGGAAATCCACTATTCTCCTCAGAAGTCCAGCGCCTGTCGTTATATCCAGGGGGAACGGGTGCAGTATTTGGCAAGCCGGATATACTCCAGTTCACTTTAGAAGTAATCGCGCGGATCAAATTATCGAAAATCTCCCATGCTTTACGAGCAGAGATAGATTGCTCCGACATCATGATAAGCCATCGAACCCCCCTTTTGGCGTCAGCGAGAATAAATGTTACCTCGCCAGTGACGTGTTGAGCTTGATATGCTAGTTCGAGCATGAGGATAGAAAGAGCTTCGCAGAGGTAATGCAAAGTGTGCCACCAAGGTGTAATTGCGTGGAGTCTTTCCACGTTGGATGCCAACCAACCAATCAGATTTATCATTTTGCGAGCGGAACGGATGCACGTCTGCGCCCCTTCTTGATCAAAGCTCATGGAATCTTCTGACTGAGTATTCATGTGACCATCAGATCGACGGAGGCAAGGTTGAAAGAGTCTCATACGAGAACTGTTGAACAACATGGCGAGACCCAGTCGAGGAAGAACATTAGGATCGCTCCATTCTGGCTCAGTCAATCGGTCACAAATCAAAGCATACTCTGCTGGCAGATTATCACACCATCCCCGAAGGCGCCCATCGATTCGTCTGATGGTTTCTTGGACTTCAACCCATCTCTCTTTAGCGGTTGCCGCACTGTAAATTTCAGCGACTATTTCATGTGAGATGATGGAAAGCTGGATGCGATAGATGAAGTTGGTGGAGGTAGTGGTTGAGATTGGTAATTTGGAGGCCAGCGGCTGGACTATCACTATTGATGTTTGGAATGTTGCTGATGAACGTCCTACTAGAAGTCAATTAGGTCAAACATAGGATCACTTGGACATACGTGTACGGTTCTTCAAGCCACGTGAACCTCGTCGCTTTGGCCTTCCAGGGAGGTATCGGGCCTCCTCCGGTGTAGCGTACAAAGGTTGGCTTAGAATGACATTATCTTCCTTGATATTTGCCGGCAGAAGTGTGCTAATATCTCGATTCGAGATACAGCTAGGTTGGCCGGTAAGTTCGTTCAGTAGTGACTCGAGGGAATACAAGGACCACCAAAGGCGAACACGGGTCTCTTTGTCAAAGTCCGAGACGTCGGTTGCTTCGCTTCGCAAGTGCAATCCCAGGGTAAAGGCATGCCCTATGGCAAGGCCACAGACTGTCGAAGCCCTATCGAGTCAACATCTAGGCTTCAAGCATCACAAAATCTTACCTATTCAGTCTACAAGTGACGATGAAATATAAACAGAGCAAGCCTAGAGCTGAGGAGATCGGCACACTTGCGTCTTCACAACGCCGGCCCGCGTCTGAGCATAACATTTCTGCCCTCGCAATATAGATAAGATGGTCCCAATCATAACTTCGATTCCGACTCCTCGTCAAATGAGCATGAACAGCACTGATTGCGAATATTGCGTTCACTGTACCCAGCCATATTACATCCTCGATTGAAAGGTTTGCTGATGATGATCGGTCAAACTGATTGTACCGCCGCATGAAATTGAATTTGTCGACAAGAGGGCATTCCTCGTGGGTTGTCGTGAAGTACGATTCAACCAGCAAGTCTGCTGCTTCCTTATCTGGCCAATCAAAGAGGTTAACATTGCTAGTGTCAAAAACCTCGACGTCTGCGTCTTCCGTATGATATGATGGCAACACAAATCCGGTATGACTCAGCATCAAGCTCTCGTCTGCAATTCGTTTTGCCCATGCTACTGATGAGGATTTGCCTATGTGCCCAGTTGCTCTTGTATCATCCCGGTCTGTGTTCATGTTTGTATAATTAGGTGAGCCGGTCAAGCCTCCCAGATCCAGATCTTCGTTGCCGCTAATACCTTCTTCTGCTACCTCCGAAGACTGTCGAATTGCTCTGGACATGGGCTCATTGTCGTCATAAGATGACACAAGAGTAGGTGCCTGATCAAATTAGCTATGAGTACATCCCGGAAGTTTTCTAACCATCTTTAAGACGTCATCGATCGCTGTTCTCATACCGTCCGAAGACAGTTTGACATTTGCTCTGATGCGATGAAGTGCATCCGTAACATCGCGAAAATGTCGAGACAGAGAAGTGGACTCTTTGTTCAACATGATCAATCTCCTGCAACATGTAAGCCAGCTTAGTGAGAGTTAGATGGGCGGGCTAACTTCTTGTCCTTATCCCGTTTCCTGTCGCCGTAGACACATCGTCTCTTTGCATCCAAGCATCTAAGACACGGGCTTGCTCCCGTGCAAGCCGCTTTCACTTTTCGACAATAGTCACACGCGTGTGATGTTCGTCCCCGTTTGAGTCCCTGAGTAATCTCTCCAAATCGATGGTTCTTTAACGCCGGAATTGCTATCTTACCTGTCGGTGCTTGAGCTCTGCCGGCCATGAGCTGGTGCGATGCGAATGTCACAGATATATCCTCTTCATCCATGGGACGTTTGTCGCGACTGCATGCACGCTTCTGTTGTTTCGGCGGCATAGACGCAAGAGAGGAGTAACACAAGAGAGAGGATATTATGAGCGAGTTGTAAGGAGCAAGTTACAGAGTTGGAAAGTAGCTGTGGGGAGGGATGCTTAGCAAAAGCCTCTAATCGAGCTGTTCCGAGAAGCTCCTGTGGCGAGATCGAGGTCAGGAATCTTATTGGAAGTGGTATTCACCTAATTGGTGATGATGGCGATGTTTGTTTGTCGTCGAATGAGTCTATTCGAAAAAGGTCTGTCGGGAAATGGCGGATGCAAGCTGAGCAGAATTGAAACGAGAGGACAAAGGCCTACCTACGAAGTATATGAAGGAAAACAAGGATGTGAACCACGTCCCGTACCTATCAGAAAAGTCCCATGCGATTCCTTTATTGTGACATGACTTGTCCTATGTTGGTCGCCAGTGGTGACCTCTGGAACGATAGGGGCGGATTAATGATGTCTGAAGCTCCAATATCATATTGGCTGCACAGAGAGAGGAGATTCCAGCGACAAGGTACAAGCGATGCAGGGGATACTTGTACACTATGCAGAACAGGGAACTCAATGCGATGTCTTTCCAATCATGCACCCATGTGGTTTGGTTCATTTCAGCCCAGAATCACGGAACGCGGAAATGGCTCAATAAAGCACAGCCTGCGGATGCATGCCAAGATCCAGTCCGCTCAATCTGCCTCTCTTGTCCCGCACCCTTCTTACTTTACATGGTCATAGGTGGGAATGGGTTCTCGCTCTAGTCGTAGTAGGTATCTGATTCGGACGACAGAGAAATAACCTTAGCTCAGCTGACCTCGATTTGTGACGTGCTGGAGATGCGACAATTGAACACAAACTGCAGATCAGATGCTGGAGTGGGGTAAGCTAAGCCCCTGACATAAGCAATATCCGCCGAGGATAAGGCTGATTCTAGGCCGCCGTGACAGATAAGTCGGCCTGTTTAGCGCCATCAGCCACTCGACAAGAATTGGCTCTGAATCTCGCTTATCGAACGGGTTGTGGACTCGATCTGGACCCTGTTGATCGCTAAATCTATAATTGGCAACATCCTTAATATGATCAGAATTACTTGGTACGAAAGGGCCCTTTCAGTACTTCTTGTCCACCCCAAATGTTCTGCAGTAACATTGAGGGAATTTGGGGGGAATACTCTGGAATTTCAGACTGTTGGTTATAAGAGTTACGTACCGCCCTACAAGCCTGAACGGGAGGGACCCAGTGTCAACCCTCTCGGTAGAGAGAACACAATGATATCCCAGGCCTGTACATGATTAGTAAAGGAATATACGTGGCAATGAAGGTAGAACTGACTCGGCAGATTCATCACTAGCAATTCATAGTGGTTTCGTTGCCGCTTTCCGCAAGCTCATCCAGTTAGGAACTACAGCTGCAGAGACGGTAAAACATATCGGAGACGGGCTTTGGTCCGGACATCCCTTCAAGCGATCGATCGGAGGTCTGTCTCCATGCAGGCGGCACGCGGAACTCCTTCGGGACTGGAGGGGCCTTCAGCGGTGGCATTCTGGTCAAGGTCGTTGGAGATCGAGTCTGTCTCCCACGAGGACTGACGAGATCGACCTCGATATCTTGAAGAGACTTTCTTGGCTCTGCGCAAAGTCCGTGCAGCCATTCGTCCATAAGATGGCCGAGGACGTTTCTCGGACTGTTCAGGAGCTTGTGAGAGCATATCAATGTCAGGCGTGATAATATCAGACGGGTCGTCGTCGAGGATGATGACAGGATCAGGGGGCGCATCTCCTTCGTGGCGCGACTCAACTCGTGGATAGCGGACAAGAGCCACGTCAGTACTTTTTTTTGTCCTGTGATTGATATGTAACTTGCGTGCTTGGAAGATGCTGTCGATCTGCTGTTCGGATGGTCTGGAAACTTCTTCGAGAGCAGATCTGACCAGAGAGACCTCGCACAACCGGTGCTCATCGACCGATACTCAACAGCCTAAAAACACAAGTTTAGAGCCCGTCATGTTGAATGTTATTGCCGAAGGTATGGAGCGCTGTCGTTGATGTTACTGTTCTTTGTGCTGGATTCCGGGCATACGCAGTTGATTTTCAAAACAATGTTGGAAATGCCGAGTCAGCAATGACACCACATTGTGGCGTGAACAAGACCGCCAAAATCCTATTTTTAACCTGCCATCGCGCAAAAGGTTGATGCCGCTCGCCTCGCAATCCACTGGACCTTCCACGAGCCGTGCTAGCGGGAATTACCGCCAAATAGTGAAAACTAAGTGCGCAATCATGGTGATAATCGATTGTAATCACTTTTTGAAATTAACCTGTGTAGCGAGTTATCCCAGGTCGATGACTTCGTTGGGGGAAAAAAACAATCCAGCTCTCAAGAACTTGCAACTGCTGCAAGCTCCTTCATACGGAGTACCCGCAGTAGGAGCTCTCTGGTATAAAACATGTATGAAGAGCTCTGTCTGTCCCGAAAGCCCGGCTCTTGCACGGGTCGGGTTCAACACCAGCCGTCCAGATGGCTTTGAAACTGCCACGGATACTCTGAACTATGCTGTTGTTATAGAACAAGCGGAAGTGGATACTCACTACAAGCTTGGAGCAATGCTAAGGCGTTGGCGGCGGTGAACCTCCTCAAGCCTGGTCTCAACTACGGATCTTTCAGTGGCGTTGAACCTGGTGATCAGATCATGCGGCTGTTCAAAAACGGTGCAGTTGTTCTAGCTGCGTCTGGAGGCAGATGCATATCTGGTGGCTGTCCAGATTGCATTTACAACATGAATCCGCAAGTTGTCCCTTTGGTTTCAGGTCCTGAGAAGCCCGGTACTTGTCCTTCCGCGGTTTGCCAAAAGCAGGTGTTTGCACATTAACTTATTGCCAGAAAATAACACCAGACGGCAGTGCTTCTAGGGCAATTGCTGTAACAGTATCCTCACCCTTGATGTGGTCACAAACGTAAGCAAGTTGATCCAAGAATGCCCGCCTCAGTTCACGCAATTGTAGATGATCTGTCGCCCGATCCTCTGAAGGGCAGCGTGAGACTCGAAGTGCCATTTGGGATGCAGAAGGTTTGACTCCTCTACCAAGATATCAAATACCTGGAACCGGATAGACATCCAGCCTTGCGTTCCCTTAAAGCGCACACTAGTACGTCAACACTGAAGGTGCACCTGCCCTCAATCACTGGATGCTTCATCAATGACAGAAGACAAATTCATGTTTTGTCGAGCAACTGGGGCGTCGGCTTTTAATCTGCTCACATGTCAACTATCTCTTCTCTCGGCACATATTTCTTTAAACAATTGCCGCTATGTACGAATTCGACTTAGAATGTTTGACCAGCGACGTGGATGAGAGACCTCGTAGCGCCCATGTGAGAATAGGCCACCCGGTGTTTACACATGCAAGCTAGAACAATTACATAAAGTCTCTTTCGCCCCTACAGCTTGCATTATCTACTTTTAAAGACAAGACTGTGTCGTAACATCGTGTTATAAATCTAAAGATCTTACATAATCAGTCAGTTGCATTTCGCTTATCCAAAGCGAGCTGATCACTTCGAGCTAAAATCCTCTGAGATTGAAAATACTTTGTTAAAGACAGGTTTTGAGAGAAGATTTACCCGATAAGTGCTCAGTACTAAAATAGGGCTTAACTGCGCCAGATGTTCTTCTCGTTGCAGATTAAGGTAATCAATGAGGTTGCCACCCCGACTGCCGGATTAGCTGTCTCTACGGAGATAATAGCTGGTGCTAGTAAACGCTACCCCGCTGTCAGTAGTGTCTTCGACACTTGTTGAAATCTAACCGACTTCTTAGCACCTTAAGACCAGATAGCGTCGGACTCATATCTGCCAATTGGGATTCTCGACCAGCCCCCTCTTGACCTCCCTCTCGACTTCCCTCTCGACTTCCCTCTCGACTTTTCCTCTCGGCCTCCCTCTAAATCCTTTACTACTCAGCGCCTTCTCACTTCCACATGATGTCCCTCCTCTGGAGATCCTCCCAGTCCTACCATAGGTAATATACAATCTTGATCATATAAGTAATGCCAAAACAATACCTCCGGAGGATTCATATCATTCGAAGTCAAGCTCTTTGGACGATTTAAGCGTCGACCTTGGGCAGATACGTCAATTCGATACCACACAAACATCTCTTCCTACCAGTCCCGCTTCCTCCAAGCCCCGTCTCAATCTTAGCTGTACCAAGCACGACCTTCTCCTATATCTTAGTATGCCAGATAATGTCCACCAAGAAATAATGGTAAGTATTCTTGAATATACAGGCATAGAACTATTATCATCTCGTCATAGCTCCAATCCGCCCAGGTGTGGCATCAGATTCAGAAACAGGAGTACAATATAAAACCCAACCACAGCAACAGATTAGATAACTATGGCAACTTCACTGAACGAGCAAAAGACCTGGCTGTAGCCTTGCTACTAGAAAAAGCTTCCTCCAAGACACTGCCATTCCTGGCGTTGGCTCAATCAGACAGTCAATGTGTGAATTGGATTTGCCACTGGTTTTTATATCACCATTGTCGCCATCGGCGTACTAGAAGACGTGCTTTACGTGACGCTTAAGAGCTGTATGCTACATAAGATCGTGACTGCAAGCTGTGGTAGCAGCTATAACATCTACCGAGTCGCAGTCAACGGTTCATATGTTCCATGGCTCACCTCAAATGGATTTAAGTTTCAACACGTAGGCCCCGCAAAGCCAGTGAATAGGGAAGAATCAGTGTAAGGCAAATTCACGGCGCTACGGAATGCTGATGCCTGCTATATCTAAGATGCTATTCGCGCAATTACTTCTAGATGCCCCCATGGACTTGTGTTGGCTTATCGGAGTCACGCCTTGTGCGACAAAAATTACCGATTGTGTAAACAATTTTGTAGCGCGACTTGGTAATCACGTCCTTGTCCTTTTATAAGGAATAGTATTAACTTGTTATCAAGAGTCCGATATTTACATTCGCGCTAAATTAGCTTAAAGTATTGTATTTCTTGTTCTGGGCTGCTGTATTAACTACGACACGCCAGATGTTCTTGCGCTCTTTGGGAAAAATAAAGCCGAATTACTCTAAGGAGATCGGTACCTCTACTGACAGTTATCTGCCTACCTTACAAATTTAATAGCCAATTGCGAGGCTGGATTGGAATCTGCTCAGATTCACAGACTCTCACTTTTCCGATACTTGCTCGAATTTCTAGGCGGGAAGCGAGATTGTCGTCAATACAAGATTAATCAGTAATAATACACTGCTATCGCCAATGCCAATAATTAGCTCTCTTGTCGATACTGAAGTATTAAAGCCTTTTGAGATTCCTGACCCGCAAAGGATACTCGATGCACTATCAAAGTCCCTGCTTTTCCCTAACAACACCATCTAAACGCTGGATATTGTTAAAAACAAGTACAAAAATACTAGCTAGCCTTCTAATTGGATTTCCACCCGAATACCTGATATGATCTTTCGGGCTCTAGACTTGAGTAGTTTTAATTCTCCCTAGGACATTCCACTCGAGATTCAAAGGAGACTGAATTCAAGCAAGTAAGTATAATTCCCGCACAAATGTAAGCACCTCTTGTAATATTGAGAATAATACTAATAAGAGACAAAGCGCATTTTTGCGCTAATATGCTTCTTTCTAGGTGCTAAAGAATAACATTCTTGTACTCCTTTGTTAAAACTTAATCACGCCGTCGGCTAGTCAAGTCTTGAACAAATAGGCAACATTAATTGATTTATAGACGCTTTATTAACGACCTATTAAAGATATCCAAGACTCTTAATTAAAAGAGCATCTTGGATTAACCCTGGGGGCTTTGCTATATAACAGACGACTTTCACCTTCTAATCCAAATGCCACTCAGCCGATTAACAATTTATACCTTGAGGATTTTAATACAATCTTGAACTTCAATAAACTCAGCAATACCCAAACAATCTTCGAACACAAGGTGCTTTCAATTCTAAAGATCTTTTGAACAATACAAGACAGTGAAAGAATGCGCCAGTTTTTCGCCACTGTATTCTATATACAACCACTCGTCTTGAACGCTTCCCACGAAATTTCCGATTTATATTGGACACGCAAATTAAAGGATAAACTATGCCATAGCGATGCTCTTGAAATGATTGGGCTTGATAATTTGATAGGGGGAGACGTGGTGAGGAGGGCGGTAGTCGAGGACATGGCCACACTCGACCCTGAAAACCAGACATTCGACGTTGAGATCTTCATGTATTATTCAGTAATAAATACCACGTCCTGTGTCATGAACTTTGGCCCTTGTCGAAGCTCAAGAATTGATGATCGTCCTGATGAATGTCCTAAAAAGACAACCCCGCCACATACAGTTTTACAAGTAGGTCTGTAGTTAGCCGGTAGCCAGAGAAGATTAGTAGTACCTTCTACTAGCCAGTCTCAAATTCGTATAAGGTCTGTTCGCCATCAGGGAAGACGGCCACCGAGGCGACCTTATTGATATGGCTCTCAAGTGCTGGCAATTGCATCTCTATCATCTCGTGTGAACTCAGAAGAAGCAATCCTTCCGATATGTATTCTTGTCT
>Ga0207879_100163_pt1 | contig 45438 bp, 49 predicted proteins | sample LinPmetageLP24_FD_184045 | JGI IMG/M metagenome (GOLD analysis project Ga0207879, IMG submission 184045) | Marine viral communities from the Pacific Ocean - LP-24 (SPAdes) | ecosystem: Environmental > Aquatic > Marine > Oceanic | place: Pacific Ocean | collected 2009-08-30 | reverse complement strand
TATAAATAACCCTTGTAAAGGGGTTTGCGAGCCTTTTAAACTACCGAAGTTACAGGCTTTGTAGGGGGCCCCTAAGCCTGTAGTTACAGATCTGATAGGGGGTCCCTGAGCCTGTAGTTACAGATCTGATAGGGGGTCCCTGAGCCTGTAGTTACAGATCTTATAGGGGGTCCCTGAGCCTTTGTTTATGCCATAAGCGAGGTTATGAAAGCTAAGCGAGGCTAAGCGAGGTGCATATTATATTCTTATACTCTTTTGGCAAGTATTAAATTTATATAAATCCCGATATCTATGCTTTATCCTACGCATTGCAATAGCAATTGAAGATAAGCTAGTTTTTATTGTAACAGCTTGCCCAAGAGATGCAGGGGCAAAGCTAAAAGGTAATTTGAAAAATGAGGGGTCCTGACGAGTACTAGATAAAGCCACTTTTAAGCCTTCACTTAACGCTTCCTTCGACTTGCCTTTACCTTTAACCTTCAAAGGATTTAAAAGCAAGAAAGGCCAAGGAATAATTTCAAGCTAAAGTGGCATATCTAATTCAAGCTTGTTATAATGCTAATGAGGATAAATATTACTCAAAAGAACTACTCCACAATCTTGCTTTTTCTTTCAAAAAGTGTAAAGGCAAAGAAGACTAAAAGCTTGTTACGTTACATATATGCAGCTTTCCGGAGGGGGCCCTTGGGCAAGAAACTTGCTAATTTCTTAACTGATTTTAACAAGAGCCCGGCTATAAACATGTTAAAGGACAGCAGCAAAAAGAGAGATATTTGTACTGTATCTTGGCCGTAATTGCTGCTAAGCAACAATCATACAAATGCCGGTATATTAAGCAATTCAAAAAAGCTTCATTTTGAGAAACACACCTCTTAAATCTACATGCCCATGCTATAAATATAGCTTTAAAGTAGCATAGCAATCCTTAATTAGATTAATAATAATAATTCTGAAGTGATATGATTAATTAATCTAATAAGTTACAAGCTTTTCCTTTCAAAAAAGCCAAATGCTTTTATAATAATTTATTATTTGTAATAGAAATCAAAACCTTATCTCTTTTAGTTAATTATAATATTGCTACTTAATTGTGCTAGCTAATAGTGTATTCCAAGAGCTGAGAAATGCTTGAAACTTAAGATGGCGTGTTCACTTTCCGTTGTCTCCTTTAACTGAACCAAAGAAGAACTTCTTCATTTTTACTAATACATTTATATTGACGTGCTATCAACATAAAAGATGCCAAGAATAAAGAAATTGTATATTTAAACACTTTATAAAAGCTAATTCTTTATTTGTTACAATAGAAATTGGCTTTGCAATTATGTACTTTATTATTAAAAACCAAAGTTAAATGATAGCTTAAAAGTAATCTGCTTGAGTTTTTCTTAAAAAGAATGCTAACCTTAACTGAATAATTATATTATTTCCCATAATTCCATATATATTTAACAAAGGCATATTAAATTTGTTGGTTTTATATATGCAATTGAGAAGTAAAATATCGAAATGCTACTTCTAAAGCTTAAAGGAAGTCGGATGGATAAAAAAGAGTCGCTGCAAAGGGCCGCTCTAAAGGTAATATTGAGGATGGAAATCATTAGCTTCTAATTCCTATGTAAATTATTGGTACTTGCAATTAAATATTATAAAAAGACTTACCTCCATTAGCTATTAAATTAAAATCTTGCCTTTAAGCTATTTCAAACGCTTTTTCGCTACAAGATTCAAGATATCTTTGGAAATTAAGATAACACTTGAGTTTTCCTTACGAAGAGTTAATAGAATTTAAGCATGTAAAGAAGTAATAATCGGTGTGAATGATGATTCTATTGAGGGGGGATTTCTAAGTCCTTATAACTACTTTAATTGCCAAGGCTCAGCTAGCTCTCGTCGCTTTAGTTGCTTATTTAGACTTAGTATCAAGGCCTCGCATCGCAAGCTGTAAATAACTTTTTATTTTAAGGAGGCTTTGCGAGGTTTATAAATAACCCTTGTAAAGGGGTTTGCGAGCCTTTTAAACTACCGAAGTTATAGGCTTTGTAGGGGGCCCCTAAGCCTGTAGTTACAGATCTGATAAGGGGTCCCTGAGCCTGTAGTTACAGATTTTATAAGGGGTCCCTGAGCCTGTAGTTACAGATCTTATAGGGGGTCCCTGAGCCTGTAATATCTTTAAATTAAGCGAGCCTTTGTTTATGCCATAAGCGAGGTTATGAAAGCTAAGCGAGGCTAAGCGAGGTGCATATTATATTGTTGGTCCACAGGACCCATACCAAGTGTTTGATGTATTTACGCCAGGAGCCGGCGGGTAGTCGGAAGGGTTTTAAGGGGGTTACGGTTACGGGTATAAATCCTTTGCCTTCTCGCACTTTTTTAGCTAAATAACTTAAATATATTGAACTACTATTACACTTGTTTTTGTTACTTTTACTATTTTTGTGATATCACATATTAATGCAAATTTACATTAATTAGTAATTAACTTATATTATAAATAGCTAGGTAATTTATTAAAAGAATTAATTTGAAAATTCAACGTTAAAGCTTTCATATTTACATAAGATATTTAACGCGATCTCTCTTTGATATTGATTTTTCGCTAAACTCGATTGAAAGGATCTAGCACCTTGACAAAAGTTATAATTCCGTATTAGGAGGTACGTGTAATAACAAATAATAACGTAGCAGCTACTATTTAATAATTGCTATATAAAAATCAATGCAATAATTACTTTACAATTATTGTTAAGATAACATTTCCGTAAGTTTTCCGTAAATTATTGAAATCATTATTAGTATGATGGTAAAACTTATAACGAAATTTATAGAACCACTTTTAAAGAGCGTATTAATATTACCTAATGTTGAGGGGAATTAGCAAAAAATAATTCCTTTGGAGAAAACATCTAAAGCAAAGGCTATTTGCTATTCAAGGGAGTTTTGGGAATATGCCTGCGACGGGCATTTAAGTCTTAAGTACGTATTTCAAGATTTCAAAGAGTTTTTTGAGGACTAAAGAGTTACGGATTTTAATTACATTAAGCAATGAGAGAGGGTAAAGCTGCGAGATAACTTCAGATAATATGGCGTTTACGTTAAACGTAAGGAAAGGAATGTAATAATTTCGCTGGTAATGACGATTAAAGCTAAACACAACAATTGGCTTAGTGAGAATGAAAAGGAGTAGGCTAATAAACTCGGCTTATTATTAAAGTTAAGGCAAATGGGTTGTGGCTTATCTTCTTCATAAGCACTTTAAAGTCCTACATTTCAAATGATTTAAGTTATTTGGGATAATATTATGGCTCCTTTAGTTGAGGAAATTAACGTAAGGATCAGAAACGCATGACTTTAGTTACTTCTGATGATAGAGAATAGAAAAAGGGATAACGTGCTTGAACATTTAAACTTGCTTAAATCTTATCATAATAGAAATGAAAATCTTGTTAGAAACTTGTATGATATGATTTTACCTATTAAAATAAAAAAAGAATTCTTGTTCACCCCTAGTAAAAAATCTCTGAATTGTTTTCCTTAGTGGAAATCGAATGAAAGATAATTACCGAAACTAATATTAATATGAAATGCTTACTTATATGATAATGGTATTTATTTATTATTATATTAGAGGGAAGCTGGGGCATATGCGGAGTCGAATTGGCTAGCATAAGACATAATGAATCAGCTCTTGTTAGAACAAGCGAAGATTTTAAGAATATTATCGAAGATATATTTAAAAGAGCTTTAATATAGCAATAATAAGGATTACTTGGATACAAAATTGCGTATCTTTACGGACTTGTGTTAGAAATCAGTTATTAATATAATAATTTAGCATAAAGCTTTTTTTCCATATTATGAGGCAATGCGTAGAAGTATTATTATAAGAATATAATATGCACCTCGCTTAGCTTTCATAACCTCGCTTATGGCATGAACAAAAGCTCGCTTAATTTAAAGATATTACAGGCTCAGGAACCCCCTATCAGATCTGTAACTACAGGCTCAGGGACCCCCTATAAGATCTGTAACTACAGGCTCAGGGACCCCCTATTAGATCTGTAACTACAGGCTTAGGGGCCCCCTACAAAGCCTGTAACTTCGGTAGTTTAAAAGGCTCGCAAACCCCTTTACAAGGGTTATTTATAAACCTCGCAAAGCCTCCTTAAAATAAAGAGTTATTTACAGCTTGCGATACGAGGCCTTGATACTAGGTCTAAATAGGCAACTAAAGCGACGAGAGCTAGCCGAGCCTTGGCAATTAGAATAGTTATAAGGACTTAGAAATCCCCCCTCAATAGAATCATCATTCACACCGATTATTACTTCTTTACAAAAGTTTCTTAAAGAAATAATGTTTATGGTAATATTTCCGTTATACGGTATACTAGAATTAAAAAACCATTAGTTTAATACGTATTATAAGCATTATGTGAAAAATCTACAAATAGAAACTTCTATGTACGATTTATATTTGCTTATTATATCTACAAATAATCTTAAAATTAGGATTATTAGAATGCAAATAGATAATACCTTAATTTTGGGAGATACCAAGTTTTTAGCTAAGAAGCAGGCAGAAATCGACAAAGCCGGGTTTTCGACAAAGCTAGCACAGATCTTAAATCTTATCAATTTGCTTACATTTAATAGCTACATAATAATTATAAATAAAGAAAGTCTTTACATGTTGCAAAAAGGTTAAGGAATAAGAATTAAGTTGGTAGACATTGTAAGTAAAGACTATAAGTAAGCTTATATAAAGCAATGCGCTTGCGAGGCATACTTAGTTACGATTTGCTAACCGGAAGTTGCCTTTAATTTTTTAATAGTAATACAATATTAAGATCTAATAGCAAAGGAGATCAAGGCTTTAAATGCACATCTGCAATAGCAAATGGACAACTTGGAGAGGGGTCTCTAATACATCCCCATAACCTGCAATTAGCTAAGGTTTATATCTTCGTTAACGAATTCTTTGCCAACAACAAAGATTTAAGCTTTTAAATTGGATTTATACTAATTATTAGCACCAAATTGAAGGAAGTTGCGAAATTCACCCTAATTAAAAACATCATATATATAAGTTTAACGAAATGCAAGAAGGTAACTTGTGTTATGCTTGCTTTGGAGCTGTATGCTATGATAACAAGAATTGATATGTTAATTGCGCTGTCAAGCATTATTAATATAATAATTAACAAACTTAAAATCAAGCAATTGTTAATAATTATTTATATCAACTTTCTTTTGCTTTACAAATGTATTGTTAAGCTTGGTATAACAAAAGAGAAATGTTTAATAATTGATATTATATTAATTTGTTAATCATATAAATGTTGAGAACTTATAAAGATGCAATAAATTGATAAAGCAAGCAATCTTGTTAATGTAATAATAAAAGCTAACTTTAATAAGGCTTTGTAAAAGCTTATTGATATTAATAAGTTAAAAGTGAAGATAGAAGAATAGGTTTAGCAGCTTATCAGCGTTGATTCGAATAAGTAATAAGGGAGATTTCTACGCTTGCTTATTTTCTTATGTTAGATCTCCTTATGTATTTCCTTGCAACATTTATTTACATGTTTTATATTTACATTTTTTATAGGAGTAAAAGTTAAAAGGTGATGAAAAAAACGATTTTTCATTTAAATTTCTACTTTTTAATTTAAAGCATTAATAAGGTGGCTTTGCAACGACATTCTAATAGGGATCTGGTTGCCAGTTTCATTATAAGGGATTATTCTTGTACAAGGGTATGAAGAAAATGTTGTTACAAAGAATTAATTTACGAAGCTAATCCGAAATAAGGCTTCAAGCATTATTCCCATAAATGTCACCGGCTTTAAGGGCGGCGGCGACGATAGTAGCGGCGGCTTTGGCGGGAATTTTTGCTTTAGCTTTTTTTTTATTATTATCTTTTTTTTTAATAGCGTTAATAATTATAAAACGATTAGCGTTATTGCGCTTTTTAATTTATTTATCACTATTATTCTTTTTCTTTTGCTTTTTATTAGCTGGGAGCCGGGGGGGAGCTGGAGGGATTATGGCGGCGATAATAGCAGCAGCAAGTGTAATAGTAAAAAGAATTTGCTTTAACATTTCCTTTATCTTTTATAAAATTCTTGTTTAGCAAAAAGTTTTATTTAGCAAAAAGAAATAAAGAAGAATTTACGGAATTGTTAGTTTTAAAGGTTATGATGTAATAATGAAAAATCTTAATTTCACTTAAGAAAGCGGCATTAATATTCTTAAGAGTTTTTAATCTAATAATTACGTTAATAAACTTAACATTAATAAAAATTGTGATAATAGTAATAACATCTTTTTAATTACTAGCAAGAATTACATTAATAAAAGCATTATATTTTAATATAATGAAGTTTAAAAGTTATAATAATTATTAATATTAGATCCAAATCAAGAAGGTAGCGAATAAGTTGCAAAGCAGAAAAGAAATTGGGGATCCTTATTAGGACGCAACTTTCCTTCTTATTAACGCAATATAAGTAACACTTGAACTTAACGTTGTTAAAGCAATAATTGTAATTCATATTAATCTTGAGGGCATTTACGCATCGCATGCATAGATAGCGGTATAAGATAACAAAAGCTTTAGAAAGAATTAATGCAAATATTATTTGTGTTAGCAAGAATTTCATACCATTAAGCTACTGTTTTTGATAAGGAATATTTACTTGTAAAGTGCTTGATTAGTTTAATATGAATTACAAAAATCAAATAGTTAGCAAAGATTTATCTTTAGTGGAGATTAAATTTATGCTTACAAATATGGTTATTATTGTTATTGTTAAGGGAGAAATCAAGAATTTTGAAGGGGAAGGCGTTATATATACAATTCTTATAGTAAGCAAATACGAAATCCTGCCTAAATTAGGGGAGTTGCAGGGTATTTGCCTGGTAGTATTATCTTTTGCTTAGCATATTTTGCTATTATTATTTGCTGCTGCAACATCATTTGCTTTCATTACATTATGATATTTTTACACCGCTATCAATAACGCATTGAGCTGTTATTTTTCCTTAATTGCATAATTATTACAAAAGAAAATCATTGCGTTGAAGCTCCAAGGTCACTTGTTGTTTTTCTTTTGTTATTCGGCATAATTATTCGCTTAAAGGCTGAAGGGATACCAAAGGGGAATCAAATAGCTTGCAACTGCAATTTCTTTTGGAAAAAGTATATTATTTCTTTTGTATAATCTATTTTGTATTTAATTTGTTGTTTTTATTTTATACTAATATTAACGATCAGACGGCAAACTGGCTGCTGTTTTCGGGGGTTTTGGTCGCTGCTTTCCGCAGCCGACTTGCCAAAATCTCGCGCCGCCCTAGCGCTCGCGTACCTCATGGCCAAGGCGGCATGGCCCTGGGACCCTGCCCTGCTGCAGGAACACCAACGAAAGCAAGTGGGTCAAGTCATCATTCAGAGAACCGCTTCCCTCATCCTCGTTCAACACCTGCTGAGAAGGGGAGCAGAAAACGGCTGCCCTCCATCTCGTCGTGACTCAAGATGGCAGCCCTCATATTAGTTCGTCTTCCCTTCCTCTCTTCTCAATCTTCTTTCCTCCAAACCTCTCATACTCAACCATCACTTCCCCCCTCTACCCCTCCTCTCCCCTCCGCTGCTATTATTTCGGCAGCAGGCGCCTCCACACCTTTGGCCTTGCTTCTGATTGTCATCGCCGCCGTCCCCTTCGATTGATCCACTCGCCATGCGTCGTCGCCAACAACCAACACCAAGCCCTCCCTCCTCGTCCTCCGACAGCGATGGATCAGACATCGAGAGTTACTTTGATACAGGGGATGAGCAAGAGGAGACTGACGTCGATACCGAGCCGACGGATGCTGATACCGATGTCGACGGAGACGACAAGCCAGACCTGGCAGATCTGAAGTGGCTCGCTTATGAGGAGGATCATACTGGCGCCGTGCCGATGGACGTTGATGCCGACATTGACGGAGATAACGAGACAGATCTGGCCTGGATCATTAGAGAGGAGAACGCCCACCCACCAGAGTATTACCTCGATCAAGAGGACAACTCCGACGAATCCGAGGATGAAGACGAAGACTATAGCGATGGTAGTCTCCTCCTCCTTGATATGATCGAGGGGCAGTTCCAGCGGTGTGTACCCTATTCCCTTTTTGCCTGCCATCTGCTGCTATCGAATCGCTGATCTGACTCCCTTTGAAGGTATTGCGAATATATACGAAAGGATCCTGCCCGGCTGATGCAGGCCATCTCTCGCCGCACCCTCAAAGCCTTCTTCGAATGGACACTGAATCAACGTCAGGGGAAGGGTGGGAGGAGGCTTGCCGGCATCAAGTCTGCCAGCACCCTCGGGACATACTGGAAGGTCTTCCGGCTCGTGCACGAACGAGAAACTGGGGAGAAGATTGGGGGGAAGATGAACCGGCACATGCACCGGGTGAGTACCGCTCCTTTGTCTGCCCCCTCAATTCAGCCCGAAGGATCGCAGTTGAGAGGCTGACGAACGTCCTCCGTCGCAGGTCCTCAAGAAGCTCGCGAAGAAGTACCGCCTATCGACGAAGAAGCGCGAGAAGACGGCAATGTACGTCGAGGATCTCGCAGAATACCTCCAGACCAACTTGACTACGACGAAGAAGCGGTTCACGCACGGCAGGCAACGCATCCAGCTTGCTCTGTTCTGTCAGCTCGCTGGGTTTTCTGGAAACCGCCCTTCAGCGCTCCTCAAGCTCCGCTACCGAGACATCATCGTGACCCTCCTTCGGGACCCGAATGGCGGTCCTCATCGGATCCTGATTGAATTCACATGCGAGTTTACGAAGCAATTCCTCGGCGCAAAGGATGCGTAAGTTTAGTAGCCTGTGCTCTTCCCCACGTCTCCCTCTCGATCGTCTCTTGCCCAAGCCTTACTCACATGTACTCTAGGGTCAAATTCGTCCTCCCTGAGATTATCTTCGACCCTTCCCTGATCCTCAGCCCGCATGTCTTTCTCTTGGGCCTCATCTTTGCCGACACCGCATTTGCGGCTCCAAATCTCAGGTGTGCGTCACAATTGAGCGGACTGGATATCCGACCTGGCTATCAACAGCTGGAGTTGCTCTTCAAGCCGAGCATGCTCGATGTCCCCATCTTTAGGAAGTCGGTCAGGACAGGGTACGGCTACGAGATCTCGCCATATGAGCCTCTCACATACCCAACCCTCTTGTCGCTGATGAAGGTTATCGGTCTCATCCTTGGGCTCCTGCAGCCCACACGCCCATATTGTCTCCGTTACAACGCTGCGAACGAATTTAACCAGAGCGGTGAGTACTCTGCGTTCCCACACCTACATCTATAGTCGAGAGCTGACCACCCCGACATAGGTGACGTGACCGACGCCCTCCAGAATATGATGTTACAACATGCGAGTGTCGACACTTTTATCAAGCACTACCTCCCGCGGCGGTCCGGCGACATCCGGGCCATCGTGTCTGGCTACGAGCCCCAGAAGGACCTCATGCGTGCTGCCTCTCGGATGACGCGATGGATCGATCCCGGGCGCCCGCACGCCCTTACGATTGAGCAGTCCCAGTCCGTTGATAAAAATCGCCAAGTCCGTCAGCTTCTCGCGCTACGCGCGAAATGGAATCGCCGCTACAAGGGCGCGACAACGAAACATCCGGATTACAGAAGGCTTAGCAGCGAGATTGTTAATCTGCGGCAGCGATTAAGGGCTGCGCTACTCAAGCAGCTCCGAGACAAGTGGGATACAGAACACCCTGTGAACGACGTCGAGCTGCAGCTCGCTGGGTTCAAGTTCTGCGATGACCCTGGTACTAGTGTACACATTGTCGACGAGATGCCTCCAATGCAGAAGCGCTTGGCCGAGACGGTGATGACCTTGCCAGGGACAACCGTGGTGGAGGAATTTCGGCGGCGCAACGCCGCGATCGATGCCGTCGCGGCTTACTGCCACTTCCAAGAAGGCGGAGCTGTTGCTATGCCACGTGGGAGGCCATTTACGCAGAAGGCAAGCCCGAAGCCGGCGAAGGAGAACGATCCGCAGCTAGCAGCCGCCGAGGCCGAAAAGCAAGCGTTGAAGGACGCTATGCTACTGGTGTTTACGGAGAAGCGAACCACCACCTGCTTCCTCTGCTTAGGGGAGCAGAGTTTGCCATTTGAAAAGCGCACCTACAAGTTTGCCAGTCCAGGAGACTTGACGAAGCACTTCAAGCGGAAGCATCTGGCCCACATCAAGCAAGGGGATTGGCTCCAGTGTAAGGTCTGTCGAATGGGGCTGGAGCACAAACAGCATCTCCAGAATCACGCAGAGAGCATCCACGGAACTGTGTCCTAACACTTTGATGATAGTACCAAAAGCGCAGAGCCGCACGGCTCCACGTCTTTCTCTTTTCTCTCCTTCCTCTTTTTCCCTTCTGTTAGTAGGTGGTTAGGTATAAATCGGCGGTGGTATTGTGTAACTTTGATGCGCATCTATTACTTGTCCGCTTTCTTAGCTATTAAGAAAGCTCAGATGTCCGGCCTTGTATCTCTATAATTCTCTCTTGTCATCTTTATATGCTCTCATATCCCGTAATCATGCAGTCATGTGAAGAATAGATTTGGCGAGCCAAGTAATCCGTGCTCAATACCGGCGTCTGACTGCGTTTGGTTGCTATACATATCCCGAGGACGAGCCTCAATGGGTTACGCCTTGCTCGAGAGCGACATCACTGGCGATGAACAGACACTCGTACCTGGAAGGGTGAGAAGACGGTGGAGAGAGGTTTCTAAGGATGTTCAGGTGGGTATGGGCTTTATACATTCGATGTCACGGTTTATCTCTCTTCTTTTGGCGTTCTTAGAAGTCATCTCACGTCATAGTGTGTTACAGTTGTGTGTTTCATTTGGAGCAATCGCACTGTGTATTTCGGAGGGTTATTTAATCATCACAATTTTTTCGTCCTTCATCTCTCTTACTTCCATGACAATTATTGACTCCGTCAACCCCCTTAAACTCTGTCTACTAGCCCCTGCTCCACCTTACTCCTTTACCCTGGTCGCTCCGATCTAGCACGTTGCTTGAGATTTCCACCCCTTGCTTGAATATCGTGCGGAAGCAGGTTCACCGGTACCGGGTATAACAGGTTCATTCTGTCGTCGCACAGACTCTTACAAAATCGGCTTCCCCTCCAACCCCGCTACAAGACTCTAGATTGTTGGTCGCCCCACCTACCGTGAAGGGATTAGCTGTGTCCCACGTGACTGGCATGCAGCCACTTGCCAAGTCACAATATCTTTGATTATCCCAGTAGTAGAAATACCATATCACCGGTGCCTAGATCACGTTTGGAAATCAGCACCTAATGTTCCAAAGCCGGCGGTCTGTGGGAAGAGAATCTTCTAAACGTTCAAGACCCATCCAAATCATAATAGGATTCGAAGTAGTACCACCATGACTACCCCGAAGTCAAACGGATACGAATACCGAACATTGCAGCGTTCCAGGAACGAGATTAGGCTTTTAAAACTCCTACCATCAGATGGAAACGGAAAACTCAAAGACATCCCCGCTTGCCACATGTTCCACGCCGCCCTTCACGAGCATCCGAAGTTTGTAGCCCGGTCCTATGTTTGGGGAACCACTGATGTCCGAGTGACACTCGTCGAAAATTCAATGATTCGAGTAACCAAAAATCTGTACGACGCGATCATGGTTAGGGCTTTCTCTCTCCTAGTCCGAATTGACCGTCCTCCCTTCCTGGATTTAAAATTTGCGCATCAAACGTACAAATTTATCGCTAGGGCTGCCAAAACTAGCCTAAATCACTATCGCAGGTTTGGTCCCTCTGGGCGCTGCTGATGTTGTTTGTGCCGGGCCTAGTAGAAGAAGTGTCTCTCAGCCCTGACTTGATCAAACGTGTGAATGGATTTCTATCCTTACTGCCGCCAACCGCCTTAGGCTCAGTGACCAAGATGAGATACTGCCCATCCAATTGCATCATGCCAGGAATTTGGACCCTGTCTTCGGGCAGCTCTCTGACCAGTTGCGCATCTTTGCTGACAGGCTTAAACTGGCCACTGCTTGAATTCAGAGCTCGCTTTGCCACTGTCAGCATAGTTGTTGGCGACGACCCTGCTGGTTTAAGAGCCACCAGCATATTGCGATTGACTTCCAAGTTAACCAAGATACCATCTTTCGTTCTGAGAAGAGACTCACAAGGTACGAGCATCTGTGCGTCTACCATTGCACTTGGATTGCTAGTATTCACTACCCACACGAACGAGTTCAAAGACTGCGTTCCGGCAGGCAATGACGTAATATCAATTCCATGATGGATATCTACATTCATGTTCAATGCCATACTACTCTGTACAGAGAATCGTAGACCATCAACGAACTCGGCTTCCTGGATGCCAACCCCGCCTGTCAAATTCACCGTTCGAGTAGCACCTTGGCCATACTGAACGAATATGTTGGACGTGTCGACAGTCTTTCTCCCTACGAGCAAATATTCTCCATCAAGAGAGGTCATTTTGATGATTCTCGTGTTGTTCTCGCTCCGGTGGATATTTCGTGTTGATTCGGACACTACCCAGCTTTTCTTGTCTGCAAGAGTCGCGACGTAGGTGTTGGCTTCTTGAACTCCCATGGCATTCAGCTTTTCTGGCTCGTACGGTATCTCGATCTTTGCGATCAGGTCATTTGCTGTCTCGTTCATCTGAATGATGTACGAGTAGTTGGATAATGCGACGAACGGCTCTCCAGTGGTGCCACTTACGAACTGAGCGCCAAGGGGTGTGGTATTTTGCTTCACGATGAGGGTCCGATTCCTTGGAGAAAAGAGATCCAGTGCTAGTCCATCTTGAAAGTCTTGATCTGTTCGCTCCATCTGCATATGTTAGAGATAATGTGAAAATATGGCCCAGAAGAGTGATATCTTACAGCACCTAAGATCTGAATAGTGTCCCCAAAGTTTGGCAGCTTCTGGGTCTCGTTTTGGGCCTTGGCATTATTACACAAACACAGGAGACATAGAAGTAGAGTGACAGCGCCAGGCCATTGCGTACAGAAAGACATGTCGATATCTAAGGAGATAGATGGATAGCGAGTACCTTGATAAAGCCAGATTCGATAATTAGATTTTCTTGCAATGCTTAAGTTCCCGGAGAGTTCATATGGGCGATCTGGGTCATCTGTCACGGAAGGCAAGCAATTCAAACGTGATATCTTTTCTGGCAAAACGACCAATGATAGTCAATGGAGGTCATCTCAATTGTCACTGCCAAGAACCGGAGATTGTATCATAAGACGTCTCGAAACAAGTCTTAAATCTTGGCGGGCGCTCTAAGGCTTCAACGTTGTTTGTCCCTGGACACCCGTCAACGTGGCTGTATGCTTCTCGAAATACTTTTACCATAGCTGGAACATCTGCGGTCTACAGAATCCCCGCTTCATGCTGGTATGAGCGTGGCATATTGCGGAATTATACGCACATGAGTATTGTAGAATGTCGCTGCCCTTCCACAATACCTGTAGACTGTTTGGAGCGGGTAAACAAAGTCAAAAAGAACTCCCGCCGCCAGTGACACTCATCCCGTTCTGAAGCGAGTTTCAAGTCAAGCTTTATCGACGCGTGGAGAACCGAACGACTCGTCTACTACTATTTGGCGAGCTAATGCTCGGGTCCCAGCGTCTCCGCGTCAATGTCACCCTGGTCAGTCCGTAGAACGACGACCGCGATGTCACTGCTAGGGGGATGCGGCTGATTTTGTTTTAACTCCCCTCCAAACCGCGAAACTTTGTTTAGCCACAAAGATGTCGTAGACGTTGAACTTCAGACATGATGGGCTTGGCATGGCGAACATCTCCACTGCACGCCTTACTCTCACTGGAGAGTCATTCTCTGAATCCACTTTGCAACTTTCTTGCTTCATACTCCATATGCTATTCATGTATATCTGAGTTAATTCAAAAAAGTACCGCTTGCACTTCGCGACTTTCAACAACTTTCTTCTTTTAATGTCATCCCTTCCTTGAAGCACATATCCCAAAAAAATTCAAGTCCACAGAGTACGCTGGGCGACTCAGATGATTCAAAGTTCCTTATTTCATCGATCCGTTCAACTTTTTTAACGGATCTTTTGATGCCAATATTGAGACATACCAATACCGTCAACCATGGGTTCCAACCATCGACAGCCCCCAGACTCTGATGCTGCGACCTTAGCTTCTTTGACCATCGAGCATTTTCAAGGGCCAATAGCCAGGAGCCAGGAGCAGACGCGATCTGAAAATATCAGGAGCAGAGTCCGTAGTGGGTGGGTAATAGCTAGACAGTCCCGTATACCATCCAGGGCCTGGAACCGGCAAAGTTGCGTGCTGCAGAATTTTATTCTGGAGCGAATCGCTAACATCCGCTATTTGGAAGACTTTGAGTCAGTATGATGATGGGGTAATGGGAGATCGGGCACTTACGACTTTCATTTAACCCTTTGGCTGCACCATCTCGGAGGTTGTAAGGCTTCAACACCTGGCCAAAGCCGGTGATCTCGCCCCCTACCTTCATCCGGAACCGTACCGACCCAGATGAGAGTTGCAGCTCGCGAGCAATACGAACGCCTTGTGCTTCAGGAACCGCCTCACAGAAGATGAACTCGTCGTTCATCTCGTCCTGTAGCGGCAGTGGCTGCTCATTGAGTCCCTTGAGGACTTTGAGGCTGTATAACCTTTCCGGACAATCAATACTCGGAGACTTGAATGCACGAGCCTTGAATAGCATGCCGAGCAGGAAGACATGCGGGCTGAGCACAAGGGTTGGATCGTAGATAATCTCAGGAATTTTGGATTCGTTCCTGGCAAGGTCAGCAAAGTATGTCAGTGTAGCTAGAGGCGACAGAAGCGAATGTACACATCTTTGGAGCCGAGAAATCCTTTCGTGATTTCGGGCGTCAATTCAACAAAAAAACGAGGACGACCACCTCCGTCGGGATCTCGAATGAAGGTCAACTTCAAGTATCGATACCGGAGATCAACTAGAGCCTCCGGTTGATTGCCTGTGATACCTGCAAGCTGACAGAATAGGACGAGCTGGACTCGGAGCCATCCGATGGCAAAAGTCATCTCGGTCGTAGCCAGAAGGACTCGCGCGAATTCGGCTAGATCTTCCGCATACATGGTCGCACTTGGCCGCTTTGTGAAATCGAGGTCCTTTTCTACTGCTACGATCTGGACGACCTAAGGATCTCGTTAGCGTAAACCACAACTATTAAAAGGTGTGGGAAGGCTCACATCTTGACCATTCACTTGGACCATAGGGTCAAGCTTCCTCCCAGTTTAAATCCTGTACACTATCAGGTAGCACTTCCAAAATGTCTCCAGCGAGCTTGCATATTTAATTCCTGGCCGCCTCCGGCCACCTTTCCCTCGTCGTTGATCGCACGCCCGGCTGAGGAAGCCGTGGATAAATTGGGGCGAGATTTCCTCGTAGCATTTCGCTGAATCCCAAGTCTGGAAAGTGCAGTATCTGAATGCGAAAACCCAGGTCAGTTAAATCTTTTCATGCAGGTGATATAGATCTTGCTCATACTGTTCATCGTGCTCCTTCACCCGGTCAAGCTGAGCCTGCGTCTTGGGGCTGTATCGCCTTTGTCGGAGACGCTGCACGTCGAGGTTTGCAGCCTTGGCGCGGTAGTGCTCTGGAGGGTATCGTACTTCATTGTCGTAAAGATCGTTGCCGTCGTCACTATTCTCCTCGGCTAGGAGGCTGTCCAGGTCGGTATCGGTTCCAGAGTCTGCTTCGTCATCGAAGAAGCTGTCCGTGTCGGAACCGGAGGTGCTCTCATCGTCGAGTGTCGGCACAGCTGCAGTATATCTCGCTCGAGGCATAGACACGTATGTGGGGAGGAGGAGCTGTGTGAAGAAGAGACGAGTAGAGAGAGGAAGAAATGACAAAGCGACAAAGAAGAGAAGGGACTGAAATGGGGGATGTCGAGAGAGGAGGGAGAGGATGTTGGTTTGGAGTGGGCGATGAGAAAGACGGAGGGTACGAAAGGAGGCGCCAGCCCTCTATACTTAGGTCAGAGTCGCTCACAGTGCTCTGTTTCTGGCACCCGCAAGATTCAGGGGGCTGCTAGGTGGGAGTGGGAAGGGAAGGAGAAGTGATGGGTGAGACGAGAAGCAGAGGGGTGATGCTCTCGAAGTGCACGGCCCACGATACCTAGATCGAGGTGCGTGGTGGTAAAGAGAGATGGGGTGTGGGCTTAGCTCAGAACTGGTTAGCAGACCCCCAAAAACAGCGACCAAGACCCCCGAAAACAGCAGTCTGCTAACTGTTTCACTGTTAAATCCTTCAGTATCCCCATGCTTCTCCAGAGCATACACCAGTCTTTTCCTATCATCCATATCGTTTGACAAGATCTCTCATATCTTCAAGCATCCTGTAAACTCGTTTAGTATGAACACTTTCGCTCCGATGAAGAAGGCTGACTGTTCTCTAAGAGTCTCGTTTTCTGTAAAGAGAGCAGAGACATGCGTATTGAACCTCCTACTGAAGCATCAGCATATGAAGTCTCTTAAATGGTTGAAATGTGTATGCTCACAGCTTATAAAGGTCCAGACGGCCATCGTAGTCTTCCTCTGGGGCTGATATCTGAACGTAAGAGTGATAAGCAGCCAAGTACTCTGCCCCGAATTTGTTACAAACTGGTCGCCATTGACCAAATTCATCTTGATCATGCGTGTCAGCAAGCCGGTTTCATTTTGGATGCAAACCTCTTGAAGACAAGGAACTCACATTCATTGTGAGCGTAGAAACAACAGGCATCGAAAATGAGAGACTCGTCTGAATCAACATCAATGCCAGAATTTGCATACCAGAGGTCTCCATGCACCAGCGACGGCTTGATAGACCGTCCTTCAGTCTGAAGAGGACGCAGAAGACGGGGAATGACTTTCTCGAAAATGACTGGAACAAGGACGTGGAATTCCGGATCATCTCCCTTTGCTTCAAGTTCAAGGTCAAGAGCGTTCCTCAAGCATTTAGCAAAGTAAACTTCCCAGCTATCTTCCCACTCATTCATCTGCGGTAAATTACCACTGTATGTAGTGAGATGGAACCCGAACTTCCCATTCGGTGACTTGCTGTTCTGGTGGAGTGCAGCGAGACGAGAGGCAAATTTGTGAGGATCGGGCATCTCGTCGATCATCTCTTTGTAATCGCATAGAAAGAAGTGCGTGTTAGGTATGGACTTGTAGGTTCCCCATGCTATGGGTCTAGGTGCGAAGTCTGGCATGAGAGTGTGGATGGTTTTCATGGACTCGAATTCACCGTGCATCATGTATTTGCCTTGCTCTTTGGAGATCACTTTGATGAAGAATTTCTGGGGGGTGCCGTCTGCAAGCTCCACGTCGATTCGGCCTGTGTTGGCCCAGAAGCTTACTCCGTGGCCTTCGGTGGAAATTATTTGACATCCTTTGGGGAGTTCTTAATGAAATTAGCATTAGCGGGTGTTCGTTTCCATTCATGGGTACCACTCGGCTGCTGACCTGAGAGAACGCTAGGATCAACCTTGGTATTTCCTCCACCGAACTCCAGCCCTTCTGCACCATCGTAGTTCATTTTCAGGGAAGCTATATAGATGATGATATAGAAAAGTGGTGTATTATTGCAGAGTCTGACGCTGGTAATGAGACAAATCGAATGGATGCAACATGGAGAAGTCCGATACTTGTAGTACACAACACTCACTTGGATGTCGGCGGCTACAACGACGTCCAACAATTCAGGCATTGTTGGGGTCGAATGAAGAGCGTGCATCAATCATGGAGGGGCTACTTGGCGCTTAGGGGCGTAATCCAGTCCGAAACGTGTGTCACTCTATATTGAGATATTAGCCAGCGAATCATCCACAAAATATCTAACTTGATCAAACAACAAATGAACAGTAGATGATGTTATTTCTGGAGCACGTTCATATAGCCGCGACAGACGAGATTATCACTAGGCCATTCTTAAAGTGGAATAATGTGTTGTTTCGGGGCTCGCTCATGGGTCTTCTGGAAGAGAAACTTAATGACCTGCTAAAGAGACCTTCATGATACGATCTTCCATGCCTTGAATGAATACAACCTCGACGCCTGCGTCCTGCAACCGTTGCCGCCCAATGACCAATACACTCTGATCGATGAAGTTCTCCGGTTCCTTGATCCCTATGCACACTGTTTTGATGCAGTCCTTCAACCCCAGTATCCTATCCACGCAAGGCTTGTTCCCACTCAGTCTCTTGTTGCATGGCTCCATGGTCGTGTATAGGATGGTGTTCTGCGGCAGTACCTCGCAGAGTCGCTCCTCTGGGAGATTGTACTTGTGCGCTACTTTGATGAAGCAGCACTGCTCCGCGTGTGTCTTCCCCGGATCTGCAGGATTGTTGTCTGGCAGTTCCAGCGACCACCCGGTTGATAATATATTGTTCTTATCCGCGTCGACAAGGACAGCTCCTACGCAAAACTTGGTGGGTGCTGGAGGAGAATGTCGAGCCTGCTCCAGAGCATATTCCATGTATCCCTCATGATTGCCAGCCGCGATATGGGGATGGGTTTGTTCGGACTCCATCAGCGAGTCAAAATTGAGGAAAGGATCGCTCTCGTTCAGTCGCAGTTTCGCATATAATGATCGAGGAGGTAGAGCTGAATTGCGACCGCGATTATTGAGGAGCTATCTGTCTTTCTGACGATAAACAAACACGGAGCCCATATCTGCCGGATACAGGTGCCTGTTGTTGGTGTTTAGGATTGCGGGCGCTTCCGCAGCTCATTGGCCAACCGATACGCGATACTGCGGAGTATGCAGCTCCAAGCCTCCACCTATGCCGTCAATACAATTGGATGATACGATAAATTGCCCCGGTCTCGAGCCATGCCATTCGTAGGGGCGGGCGCTTGAGAAATTGGACGGCCACCGCGGAGCAATTGAACAGCCGATAGAACTTTTTTCGATTACTTGATTTGATCAGCAGCACTCTGTTGTTAGTGCTTGTTTGATTGATGCGCAAAAACAACACTGCAATACTATCAGTACTTGGTCTTCAGTCTATTCATTAAGCTATCTTCATTGCCCTTTCCACAAGGCTGTCTGTCAACCAGGTCAACCTGCGCAGATCACATCGCCCCGCCTGGCACGATTGAAATACTTTACCATAACTTTCGGCCATCGCAAGGCTACGAGAATGCTTTGAAAGTGACACCTGTCGATCCTCAAGTGAATTTATGCAATGATTAAGCTCTGCGAGCCTGGAAAGATAGCCCATGATGTCGTAAGAGCATTTGTGGATACACCTGTCTTTGACTCTTGCTAATCATTTAGTGTTTCTCAACGCGAAGATAATGAATTGCCCATCCCAGAAGTCGTCTCAGCCCATGGATTTCCCTCTGGCTCTCTGCTCTTCGGTGGGGGTGCCAAAAATAGCGAACGTCTTGTCGCAGATTCCAAAGGACCTCTCGGTCTTAACCTTCTATATGCTCCGGCAGAGCCTCTTGTCGACTTCATTTTTGTTCATGGCCTCGGCGGTGGATCGAGAAAAACATGGAGCAAGACGGCTTCGGTGAAAGACTTTTGGCCACAGGAGTGGCTTCCTAAAGATATAGCTTTCCAAAATGTACGAATACACAGTTTCGGATACGATTCGGACTGGGCAAAAGGCAAGGTCAATTTCCTGAACATACGTCATTTCGGCAAATCTCTTTTGGGTCAGATGAGCACGCTGCCATGTTTGAGAGATGCGGATACACCAATAGTACTCATCGGGCACAGCATGGGCGGTTTGGTAATTAAGAAGGCTTACAATCTAGCAAGACAGAGTGCTTCTTATGAGTCTCTGGCCAACCGCGTGCATTCAATATACTTCCTTGCCACTCCGCACAGCGGCTCCGACTCCGCCAAACTCTTGAGCGATATTCTTCAGTTCGCCTCGATACCACGCGAATACGTCGCAGAGCTAAAACGAGACTCCGGAACTATTCAAACCATCAGCGATGACTTTCGCAACTATGAGCGAGACCTCGATCTCTGGTCCTTTTACGAGACTTTGCCCCTTAGTATGGGGAAAATTTTCAGTCGAATCATTGTCCCGCCGGACTCAGCAGTCATGGGCTTCCGCGACGAGAAACAGATGCTCATGAATGCCGATCATCGCTCAATCTGCAAGTTTGACTCGATAGCGGATCCCAACTATCAGATTCTTCGCAATTCTCTTGAGACTACTATTATCAAAATATCAAAGATGGGTAATTACAGCCGTCCTTGATTCGATTCGTTTGTTCCACTAAAAAGTCAGCAGTGCGGACATCGCAGCAAGATTTACGGCATAGCCAGCTGAAGGATCTCGAAAGCTATTTAGGAGTGTTGGACAAGTTCGATGGTGATCTTGCTACTGCGCAGGAGGCACGATTATCCGGGACATGTGAATGGTTCTCAACCAAAAATGCCTTCCTTGATTGGAAGAACTTTGGGCAACTAGCTCCCACTGTTTTGTGGATCGGCGCAAAACCAGCTGCTGGCAAATCGATCCTTGCAGGCTATGCTTTCGATCATCTGCGAAATGAAAATGGGAATTGCAGTTTCTTCTTCTTCAAGTATGGAGATAAATCCAAATCACGACTGGGTGCCTGTCTGAGATCTTTGGCTTTCCAGATGGCTTGCTCTGACTTCTCAGTCCGCCAAAAGCTGCTAGAGATGCAAAGGGATAATGTCAAGTTCGATAGGGACAATGAGCGTACCGTTTGGCGCAAATTATTTCTTTCCGGTATCTTCAAAACGACATTTTCAAGTCATTACTGGATTATTGATGCGTTGGATGAATGTGCCAACCCACTAGCTCTCTTTGACCCTATGTTGGACAATCTCGAGTCCTCCGTGCCGTTGCGAGTCCTCATCACCAGCCGAATCACTGGAGACCTCGAGGAGAGTTTCAAAAGCCTCAGGTCCGGTCGATACCAACTCCAACAGATCTCTACGGCAGACACCCTTCCAGACATCAAGCTTCTTGTCCAATCCAAGGCGAAAGCCTTTCGTCTGCAGAATGACGATGACCGTACTGCTCTAGTGGAAAAAATATTGCAAAAATCGAATGGGTCATTTCTCTGGACAGTCTTGGTCGTCAATGAATTGTCCAAATGTTATAGTCAGGAAGATATCAACCAGGTCCTTGATGATGTGCCTTCCGATATGAAGCCTTGGTACCAACGGACTTTAGAGACCATGTCACAGAACACACATGGACGCAAGCTGGCCCGCGCCATACTGATTTGGGCAACATGTGCGACTAGACCCATGTCTTTGATGGAGCTTGATATTGCGCTCAAACTAGACGTCAACGAAACTTCTCACGGACTGGAGCAAACTATTATGGCACTGTGTGGGCAACTGGTAGCCATTGATCGACTTGACAGAGTTCAGATGGTCCACGAGACAGCCAGAGAATTTCTGTTGAATGCCAACTTGGATTCCGAGCTAGCAATCAAGCCAATAGAGGCACATACCCGGATTGCAAAAGCTTGTCTCATATACCTCACTGGGGATGAGATGAAGCCACCTCGAACTGGCAGATTTCAGTCTAGTATCGCCATAAAGAGAGGACAATTTTCACAATACGCTTGTACGACATTTTCATACCATCTAGCGAATGCCGACCCCCGCTCAAATGACGTTCTGTCTCTTGTGGACAAGTTCCTCAAACTCAATGTCTTGTCGTGGATAGAGATAATCGCTCGGACACAAGACCTCATACTTTTTATTCGCGTTGCAAAGCACTTACGATCATATCTCAATGCATGTTCCACGGAACGATCTCCCCTCAGCAGAGAGGTATCACTCATCAGAGGCTGGACCACAGATCTCATTCGTATCACTGCTAAATTTGCAGACGCACTTGTTTTGTCACCTTCCGCGATCTATTCTCTGATCCTTCCATTTTGTCCCACAGCGTCTTCGGTATACAAAACAGCCAATAATGGACGAAGGCTTGCGATAGTAGGACTTTCAAATTCTCAGTGGGATGATCGAATATCCTGCATTGACTTCAACCAGGGTCAGACGAGTGCGATTAGTGCTGGTGACCAGTTCCTGGCAGTTGGCCTCACAAATGGGACAATCAATCTGTATCATGCAGCATCTTACCAAGAATATAGAAGTCTCAACCATGGCGAGGCCGTCAAATTCTTGCAATTCAAGGAAAAGTCTGATCTCATGGCATCCTGTGGCATGAAGAATGTAAGAATATGGGACATTCGCAGGGGCGAAATAGTCCACAGCTTTCAGGCCCCTCAACGCCCGATCTGTTTGGCCTTCGACCAAAACTTACTCATGGCTGCTTCGCATCAAAACAGCCTAGCAACATGGGATTTGGACAATGATGGAGCACGAAAGCCGGACAGATTATGGAACGATTCTCTCAACCAGACTACCACGCAACTTCGCCGGCCACCATGCGCCATATCAATATCTGTAAGCCATCAAATGCTGGCTGTAGCTTACAGCGGAAAGCCTATATTACTTTGGGACCTCGCCGGAGACATGTACTATGGCACCTGTGGCAAAAAATTGTCCAACGGCGATACCAGCACCCATGTCATCTCAGCTCTCGTCTTCAATCCCAACGTCAATATTGGACTTCTGGCTGCATCTTATCTTGATGGGCAACTTGCGCTTCTCGATCCCTTCAATGACCAGGAACAGTGTAGTTTCCGGGCAGACTGCCATACCCTCGCTGCCAGCTCGGATGGTCGCTTGCTTGCAGGAGGTGCGGGCTCTGGGATCATCCAGGTGTACGAATTTGACACTTTACAATTACTCTACAGGGTAAAATCATCCAACTTCTACATCAAGCAACTGGCTTTTAGTCCAGATGGTCTCCATTTTACGGATATCAGAGGCTCTCAATGCAATGTCTGGGAGCCGACAATTCTGTTGCGTGACATAGTTGGTGACGATAGCAGCGAGGACTCATCGACGTCTGTTGTGGAGGCAATCTCATCTGATAGCAAAGTTAGGATCAGTGCCATGATCTTGCACGAAAATTTAGAGATAGCATTTTGCGGCAAGGAAGATGGCTCGGTTTCTGTCTACAACGTGAGGAGCGGTGTCCAGATGGGTACACTCTATCGCCACAAATCACTCGTTCGCATCCTAGCCTGGTGGCCATCGACTAGTGTGGTAATGAGTGTCGACGCATCCAACACCATCTTTGCGTGGAAATTGCAACAGGGTAAACCTCCCAGCTGGAAAATCGACACGCAACTATTTCAGTGTCGTCTTGATTGCAGCAGTACCATCATCCAAGTGCTACCAGGCGAGGCAGCCGGGAAGTTCATCCTTTCGACTCGTGAATCAGACCACTTCTGGAGCATCATCGGCCGCGAAGAAAGGGTTCTTGGACACTCAGCGAAGCCTAAGATTCGAAAGTGGATTCAGCATCCACAGTCACCGCTTCACATCATCTGCATTGATGGCGCATATGCTAAGATTTACTTGTGGGATGACTGGTCGGAAGTTACTTGTGTTTGTCTTGACATTGATGTCGAGGGGCTACAGCTGAAATCCGTCTTTCCATTCATAATGGAGCGCAAGCCACAGGTTCTACTAGAAATGTCTGAATTAGACGGTTCAGCGAACACGCGAGAATTATACTCTATCGATGTTGCTCTCTTCAACACTGACATCAGCAACAACGCCAAACAAATTCAAAAGAATGATTCTACTAATACCATGGAGGTCACCGCCTCTCTTCGATCACCCATCCCACACGCAATTTTGAGCCCACGGACACGCTCGCAAATCGACTTCCTAGCCGACTACGTCTCTCACATCATCGGCGTCAGCGAAAGCGGAAAGCTTGTCTTCCTCGACACACATTCATGGGTGTGTTCCGCAAATCTCGAGAGCACTTTCGGCAACGCTGTTTCATACTCACGGCACTTCTTCGTGCCGTACGATTGGTTTTCTGGCACTCGAGACATTGTCAGTGGATTGGCGAGGCGAGATGTTGTATTTGCGCGGAACGACGATGTTGCGATTATCAAGGGCGGGTTGGTATATGAGGAGAAGGTGGATGTAAGGCTCGAACCTCTGGGTCCCAAACGGGGGCTGGGGCTTGGTTTTGGGAGGTCATTTACTGGATTATCTTGAAGATTCATTCTTAGAATCAGCTATTGATAGGTTCCCTTCGGAAATGTCTTCGCATGTAGCGTATCTATAGGCTTTGAGGCAGTTTGAGCAAGTGTAGTACATGCTAGATAATGCGTTACACGCCTCACCAAGTGAAACACAATGTCGAGCCAGCGAAAGTGGTGTGAGCTCCAATTTTCGTTACTGAGATTGAGTAAATTCACAGGGCGGTTGCTGACTTGTCCACCCGACTCCGTGAACCTAGCCAAGCAGGTGGTGACGTCCATAGTACATGCGGCAGGTTGTGAATCAGCGAGACTTAAATCTTGAACCTCAAGCTCTTGTCCAGGCTGTGACTCGTCAGGGAGCCTTGGAGATATACCTCCATTGTCTGTTGCTCACGAGCAAAAAGCCAAGCTGTGTCCCTTATAACATAAATCTCGGGGATAGTCGCGACTGATAACAAATCATTCATAGATTTATAGTCTCCAAGAGTATAGGTTTTATTCTGCCCGAAACAAGACGCTGGTGTACCTCGAAGGATATGGCTTGCAGTTCGACCAAGCTTTGCGAACCACGAGCTAGCTTCAGCTGTTTCTCATGTAATCTCAAGGGATTTTCGGCGAGGATGGTCGTAAAAGAACCGACGTTGCTGTTCTGTTGCTTCGATTGCTGCTGCTCTGTTTGATAATTCGGCGCGACGGATGCGCTCCTTCGTAGCTCTGGCCCTATTCTTGGCTGCCTTGCTGGCTTCCTATTCACTATTCTGCTAAGTGTCGGCCTACTCGCTCAGCTTCAGCTACTTCCTTTGCGCTCCTATCTGTAGCTTTTTGGCCTGTTCGGCGATCCACTCAGGATTCTCTTCTCTGCTGCTCGGGCTGTCAGTAGCGATCGAGTCTAGGAGACCGAGAGATAGAGCTCCCATTTCAAAGCACGCCGACGCCGAAAAATGGGGTGAAAGGTATAGGTATTTACACCGCAAAGAGAAGCTATCAGACGTGATATGTTTACACGTTACTCCATGTACTCCAGATGCCCGAACAACTGTTCCCCGGCTCCAATATTCCCCGCCCGTAGGCTCAATCAGACGTGTGTCTGCTCCAGGTCGCCATTTCTAACTCCTTGCTGAAATTACTATTCTTGAAAGTCCATGAGAAATCTTTCTATTCACCATATCGTGCTCTTTGGACGTGGTGATGCATGCGCGCTCCGGGGACCGAAGAAATTGGTAGCACCGGTGAACGAGGGGTGATAGTGATCAGGTACGGCGGCTGCGGCAGAATGTGGCTGTGACTGCTGAGGAGACTTGACTCCAGCCGCCCTGCTCGTTATTTGTTCCTCCTCTGCAAAATCATGTTTCACGAGAGCCTGTTCTTGCTGCTCTGGCTGACGAGTCCGACTTGCGTTTCGCGATTTGGGCGATGGAGGCCTCTTGAATGTTGGAGAGCCAGGTAAAGGGTTCACGAACTCGTGTTGCCCAATACTCGACTTGAGACTTTCGCGGAGGGTTTCTCCTTCATGCCGGCGCCTTGTGGGTGCGAAGAAGGCGTTTGGCGATGATGCGTCGACTGGCGAGAGAGGAGTCATGACACCCTCCATTGTCATCGGAGGCTTGTCGTCTGGATCTGGGGTCGTGCACACTGTTGCTCCAGTCGTGCTGAGGCTGAGATTGGATTTGTCGGAAAGAGAGGTTGTTCTGCTATCCGATGGATCTTTCCCATCTCTCCTGTGTTGTTCTTCCTTCACCCTTTCTTCGATTTCCCTCTCTCTGGCTTTTGCTTTCGCCTTCTCCCTTTCCCTCTCCTTCCGCCTTTCTTCTGCCTTCTCCTCATCAGTTTGCACCTTCTTTTCAAACATCTGTTCCTTTTCTCCCTTCTCTCTCTTCTCCTTGTCGTCCTTTCCGGCAGCGGAGGCGGTGGAATTTGGTTCTGAGATCAACTTGGCTTGCGGGCGCTTGTTCGTATCCACGACAAGAAGATCTTTTTCACCGCGACCCAAGATGCCGTATACTTTGACTTCTCCTGCCTGAATTCCCAAGACAGCACTCGTACCTGCATACACAGCGTCGTCCTCTGTCCCAGTCCGATTTGCGAAGACGCAGATGATTTCGCCTTGTGTCTCTGCTCTGATAAGAGGTTCCAGTCGAGCAAGCCAGTATGATAATGTATTCATATCTGGGTCCTTCGGCGACCGACTGTAAGATCTTGCATCCTCACGTGTGAGCCAGCTGGAAGGCCGAAAGTCAGTATAAACGAACTGGCATGAAGCAATAGAGTGAAGAGGAAAGTAAAGTATCACACGTACGCCATCGATAAGATAACTAGATTAGCCTCCTTGTGGAGAATGTGATATGCGAACTCCCAAGCGCTCCAAGGTGCTTCGAACTTGTATGGGCTGTATATTGTTAGTTTGCTATATCGAAACCATGAAAGGTATTCCTTACTTCAGGTCCATGCCTAAAGATTACCCGTTAGCCATGATCAGGAGAGTCGAGCTTATAGTACTCACGCTCGAATGACTTGGTTGGCCACTTACAAATCCCCATCGCAACATTCCCAAGACCATCTATTTCCCCATCAAAGAATCCATCCGGCCCCTCTAACGCCCAAGTCTCATCGGCGTAGTACAGGAAAGATTTGCGATAATTTGCAATCGTTTCACCATCTGCGTTGACTGTTATGGCTGAATTGTAATACTCGGGCGATGCCGGCCACTTCGGGGTGACGTCGACCTTTTCAGGATATCCAACTGTCACAACACATTCGTATTTCAGAGCTGTCGTCCGGGCCCAGAGAGAAGTAATTCCAGCAGTCGTAGGTTCGAGGTATGGACTGATATGCTGCAGAGACTTGAAATTGTATCCTGTGCATGGTCAGCCTTGCGCCTTACTAGTACGCGACAGCTCTCGTTCTGCCAGAAACTAATCTGGATGACTGTACATGTAGAGACTCGAAGTTCTGAATAGATGTTGCGATCCAAATGATGTTCGGACATCCGTGAAACTGCGGAAACTGCAAGAGAGATCCAGGAAATGTCATGTAACAACGTACCAGAAAATGCCAGCTCCGGCAGAACCAGGAGATCTAAATTCTGAGGATTTGCCTTGTTGAGAACTGCATCTGCGCGATTCAAATTGTTATCGACATCGCCCACCTGTGGGGCGAACTATAGTACGACGTTAGCTGGCTAGCTAAACATCACGATGACAACGAACCTGAAGACACCCGATCCTCATCGTCGCAACTCGTGTGATCAACTCTTCCGATGCATAAAAAGACGAGTCGCCCGCTGCCGGCGGTGGTCGAGAGGTATAATTACGAGGAGTTGGAGTTCGAGGGCGACGCGCGAACAGGACGAGGTCGGGCTCAAAAATCACGGAATGAGGAGGAAGGAGCCGTGGTTTATAGAAATAGCAATAGGGGCATGTGCCCCTCGCCCTTATGCCCTTATGGAAATCGCATTGGACAACGGATGGACTCGCTTGAGTTTGTTGCGTGCGGCGCAGATACCAGATATTGGATTGGCCTTCTGGAAGATACATGAACTGAACGCTCGGGAGTGAAAGGTAAGCCGGATGTGGGAGGGAGGATTGTGTGCCTTGGGCTTGGGCTTGGGGTGGCCGAGGCAGGCATCAGAACAGAGCCAGCGCTTACCCGCATGCATTGGTCGCGGAGGTCGTGATAGCGGGCATTCAGTGGTGGGGGATGCGAATCAATGAGTGCTAGCAGAGTTCCAGGTCCTTGTCGGCGCGTAACGTTTCAGCCGACTCTTTTGCACGAATGAGAGCTGATGCGCCTCGCTTCCCGCAGCCAATTGCAATTTTTGGAGGCTGTGAAAGTGGAAATCGGGCATCTCAGCGGCCAATAGCGATGGACTCACTGAGCACTGACAGGGCTTCTCGCATAACAGCCTGCCCAAGCCAGCCAGCTGATCACTTTGTGCTCCCAGCAAAATATTGATATCTAAGCCTTCGCTTCCAGGGTCTCGGTAGAGTTATCTCCAGCTGGGACTCCCAGTGGACACTCACTCCCTGTCATTTGCTCGATTTCGCGTTTAGTTATGTGATGCTCACGCACCCTTCACTTATCAGCCGTGCTCCTCGCTTTTTCTCCCTCGCTTACTAGACTATAACCAACCATAGACGCAATGGGCCTTGAACAGACGCGGAATCAAGCAGGCCTTGAGCGGCCTGCTCTATTATGGAAGCAAGACACCATAAGATATCATCAATTCCCATGTTCATTCGCGAAAGTTCAGCGGCTCGTACTGTACCGTGGTGATATACGCGATGCGTCGCCAGCTGACAGGGTGCCTATAGCGTATACCAATACAGAAATGTACCTGAGGTCACCGTTCACCGCTGGATGGCGCTGGAGCGACGAACAAGAAGCTACCCACTCTGCTCGGTGCCAGTACTCTTCACGAATCTCATGCTTGTGTTCCAGTACGAGTATTCTGTATGTTGATATTTTGTGGGTATGCTATCTTCTCAGTTTCGATCTGTTCACCATCTTGCTATCACTTCATGTTCTGCTCATTCAATGCTGGAAGCAAGGATAAATACTCCCAGGGCGCCTTGAAGGAATGATGGTTGCCTGGATCAATGCCTAGCTTCTTCATCCATGTAACAGAATGAGGACATGTCTTCAAGACCAACATTTCAAACCTTGAGAGCCTATCATGCACAGAATGAAGACACTCAGCATCAACTCTAGACCACGTTAGCCTATAAACAGCATGAACGAATGAAGTTGCGAATGCGACTCCTGTTCCCTGAAAGATGCGTTGTATCTCCACCATCCAAGGACACCTCCCCAAAAACCAACAAACCCATATCTCTTCCCTCGCCTCTCAGAATGAAACTCAGGCCTGGTCGTGTGGTTCCGTATCAAAAATCTACCAACCCAGATTCACATCACTGTATCTATCTTCTTACGACTGGCTCAAAGTTTCCGTTCTGGGTTGACACGGGATGTTTGCTATAAGAGGCCACAGCGAGGAAGTCAAACAGGGTAATCAGTAGCCACAACCGCCATACCAGATGCTTGTGATGCCGTAAATTTTTGCTGTGTCTCTGCCATATGCTTACACTGCCACAGTTGTGGCATCAGTGTCGCGGCATTGCCTAGGACACTATTTGTAAGAGGCAGTGATGGGGTTAGGGGTCGAGGAAGAGTTCGAGAAGGTTACCGAAGTCTCCCTACCGACTCCGAAGTGTACTGTAACTTGCCAATCGAACCGTGTAGAAGGAAGCTCAGTGCTGCCGTAAATTTGTAGAGGATATTGAGCTGCCTGCAATAAGTGGAGCGGGCTCTAATTGATTTCGAGACCATCAACAAAACGAACAACAACAACATCTACATCGCCCTCATTTATTTACTTGCAGACCTCGAATTAATCCCCAGAATATTCAATTATCGTCAACTCAGTTGCGTAATTATTTTTATTTTTATTTTTGTTTATTGCGCTTCAGGCTGGTCCTCCCAGGTGCTCAAGACTCAAGGAATGATCGAGAATCTCCCATATTGACTTGTAAGAAAACTAGCCAACACGACTTCTAAATCAGCTCTCTCTTTCTCCCGTCTGTCTCTGCGGAGCTCTTCTGGATTTCAAGCTCATTTTCTAATGGTTTCCAGCGTCCAGTTTCCCATTACCCACTACTCGACGAAGCCTTACAGACGCGAGACGTTAAACACAACCCCAAAACTCGAGGGGAAATATATATATATATATATTTTACGCTATACTTCACGATCCTCAATTCTTACCTTCCTATTTCTACACGAAACTCTACAGCATTAGAATTCCGAACAGAAACATAAAGGATAGCCTGGGGGAATGAGGGTATGAGCAAGATGGCTTGGGTTTGGGTTAGGATGTAACGAAGAGTGGATTTTGGAGCCAGTAAAACCCACCACCATTTCAGAGGAAGAACTTCACGATGCCAAAGTCTCAGTGCAAGTTCTACGGATAGGAGTCTCTATAAGAAACATTAGGACACGCAATCATGCATTGCGTACCACACCCGGTAGCTACAAAGTGGCCCACAGGTGCCGTCCAAGATGTTGCTTCCAAACGCGTCGCTGTGATTTTCTTCAGCATCAGGATCTTAGATCCACGCAGTTTCAGCTTCGCTTACCAAGCTCATGGAATCTATAACTTGGACGTGATTTACTCTCTGCTGAATCCAATCGTCTCCTCGTGTAGATCCTTGTGTACGTCGTATGAGAGTTGGAACTTGTGTGTTGAATGCCACTCCACAAGACCATTATCCAACCACCCATCGCCGATGACCCCTTGGAGGAGGCGCAAGGGAGCACTTGGTAAATAAAAGGTCGGCTTAAGCGGGTATTTAGCTCGGAATCTTCTTCCTAGAAGCATAAAAAAATACCGAATAGCAGACTTACATCTAGTTCTGTGTGCTTTTCCTCTCATTCTCACAGCTAAAGATGGGACCGAACAAGACTCCCATCTGGTCTTTCATGCCATATTGATCATTAAATCACAAGCGATATACCAGACAGTAAATTTTAGCCTTGTGGCAAATAGATTTGTTCTCAAAGGTCGTTTGGAAGTATGGGTATTGTACAGAACGAAAGTCCATCCGACATCATTACCTCCCACTCCATCTCACAAGAGACCATTTCCCCGAAAACCTCATCATGACAAAGCTCCGAACACCCACGCTGAACCGCAATCAAAGAGAATTTTGCACACATACGCACACTTCCAGCCCTTCTCCAATTTCCTCCAGCTACAAAACCGCACAATCACCACACAGCACTCCGTGGTCGGGGAATGATATGCGAGCTCCGCGGCCCGAGACTTTGGCTCATGAATATCGACTCGAACTGCATGGGATAGTGAGGTGGCGAGAAGAGCTTCTCAGTGTCGTTCTCGAATGGTAGTTCTGGAAGCTTGAATGTGGTCTGGATGGTGTTGTTCATCAACGCGGGTGTCTTGAGCGCAATGGCGAAAGAATCCACGGCCGGGGAGCAGAAATCAGCTCGAACTTCGCTATCGAACACATCTTCCATGTGATCTCTGAAAATGGGAGAATGGACTGCTTCTTCGTCGTTGAGGTAGTTTGTAAGAATTCGCTCGAGAACGGGAGAGCCTTGATTTCGCAATTTGGGTGAAGGTGGTCGTGAGTACGCGTTGAGAGTTGGGGCTGGTGTGGGGAATCTGTCTCTAGGGCGAGCTGGTGCTGAAGGCGGGACTGGGATGGGCGTCGGAATTCGCTGTTTTGGTCCAGAAGGTGCTGGTGGTGGGACTGGAATTGGTATGGGCATACTCTGCTTTGGACCTGGGGCAGGTGCTTGAACTGGGATTGGGGTTGACATTCTTTGTTTTTGAGCAGCCGGTGTTGGGGTTGGGCTTGATGTTGGCAGACTTTGCTGTGGTGAAGCTGGTTTTGGTGTTGGACTCGGCGTTGGCAATTCCTCCTTCAGCTCCGGAGATGTGGATGGAGGGCGAGGACTCTGATTTACGAGCTTGGTTGGGAAGTCGATCGCGGGGAAGAATTCCTGGATAGGAGCGTATGGCGAATATGGAGGAGGATCCATTGCGTCCACTGAAGTGTTGTTCGAAGACATCGAGACCTCAGTGATCATGCTTGAAACCGAATTGAGCGTAGATTCGGATGCCGTCGAGTCTCTTGGACTGGTTGCTTGCTCGGGACTCAATGGAGTGTCCACAGGAAGTAATGGTGATTTGGGACCCTTTGGCTCACAAACAAGCTTCATTATTGGACGTTTCGATGTATCCACAATAAGAAGTTCCCGTTCACAGCGCCCAAGGACTCCATAAACCTTCACCTCACCACCTTGAATACCGACAACTGCGCTTGTTCCGGCATATGTTGCATCGTCTTCAGAGCCAGTTCGATTTGCAAAGACGACGATGATCTCTTTCTCGCCTTCATCCCGAATAAGTGGCTCGAGCCTCATGACCCAGTCGGCGAGAGTGTCCATATCAGGTTCCATGGGAGCTCGACTGAATGATCTGGCGTTCTCGCGAGTCATCCATGCCATGGAGAGAACGACCAGATTAGCTTCTCGATGTAAAATGTGGTGAGCAAATTCCCAGGCAATTCTGGGTGCATCAAACTTATACGGGCTGGAATTTATTAGTGAAAGTACGAATGCAGCAGACTTCCCGACAGAACTTACTTTAGATCAGTACAAATACCCATGGCTACATGTCCAAGTCCCTCAATCTTGTCATTGTAAAAGCCATCAGGACCTTCATTCGCCCACGTCTCGTCTGTGGTGTAGAGAAAGGATTTTCGGTAATTGACAATGGTCTCGCCGTCCGCGTTGACAGTGATAGCGGAGTTGTAGTATTTAGGGCAAGTGTCTGGCCAATTTGGTCCAATATCCACCTTCTCCGGATACCCCGCAGTGACTACACAGTCATATTTGAGAGCTGTGGTTCTCGCCCAGAGCGCGGTGATGCCCGATCCACTGGGTTCCAGGTAAGGACTGATATGTTGTAACGAGCGAAAGTTGTATCCTGCAGTGTGTTACTTGACTGAATGTTGACATGATTGAAAGCCTCCCACAAGAACTGCTTGCACCGACTTGACGTATGGAAAAACACGAGAGAGATTGATATAACTTACCAGAGAACGCCAGCTCTGGAAGAACAAGGAGATCTAGTTCTCCGATTTTTGCATGACTGAGGACTGCATCCGCACGATTGAGGTTGTTGTCAAGGTCGCCCACCTCCAGCAAGTCAGCATTGATATTCCAGAAGAGACATCGACAAGGAGCATACCTGTGGCGCAAACTGTAAACAAGCGATCTTCATTGTTGCAACGCTGTAATACCAAAAGCATGGACTAAGCATAAACACAAACAAATGCTCTGGACCTCGAGATGATGGTTGAAAGTGGATCATGGGATCTCGAAATGAAATGCAACTAATAAATGGCAAATGCGTGCCTTATGAGAGCGCTAGCCACGTGGCTTGCCAATTGTTGGCATCAAGAGATTGGTGGCTTACATTGTGCTTGCAGGCGTATGAGCGTCTGCACATGGAGGTTCATTTTTGATGGAAGACTGGGCATTGGGTCAATGGTGCAAGGAAGCTAAGCGAGAGCGCTTAACTGCATGCCCCACAGGCTCTTTAGGGACTGGGTGAGCTTGAGCTTCCACACCCCAGATCCTCATAATTCTTCCACTACAAAGTTTTCTTCTATCGTTCTCTCGCTGCTCCAGCGTCATCTGGATTGTTTCAAGTCTCAAGTCTGGTGCCCTACGCGGAAAGGAGCGAAGCGAGTGCTCAACACGACAATCAGTCTCGTGGGTGTGTTATTCTTGTCGGGAAGCGGTGCGATGAGGGGTTGGCCAACAGTGCGTCCCACACGCTGCTGGAGTGAACACCCCTGCGCTGCGAGCCTGCCCAGTTCTGGAGTGCGGATGGGCCTGCAGGCTAAAACCATCGTGGCTAATCGTTGCTGTACCGCTCACCTATTCTTAGCGCTGGGCTTCTGCACCTCACAACCTCATCGAGCTTGATTATCTTGTCCCTGTCTCTTTCGACGGGGAACGAAGACAGGAAAGGAGTGACTCGTATCTTCAAATATGTCAGTGCGCTATTCCGAAGTCTGGAGAATATTGGTGCAGCGATCGATTTTGGTCGATGGAAGCCTAGCTGCTATCCACAAGGCTAGGAGGCTTCAAAAACGGTCTTCAGATGGACACTAATATTAGATATGGTTGGATTTAAAGTACTCCCCACGACATGCATTTGGGATAGCAAGGGTTGTATTCTGGTTGGCAGTATCAGAAACTGCCCATACGGTCAGTCAGCCCTGGACGCTTCCATACCGCAAGGTCTTCTAGATGATCACTCTCACGTCTTCCTGTCTTGGATAGGAGTATGTTGGTGGCTGAAGGTACACATTCTTATCGAAGATTTGTATCAGATATCAAGCGGAGGTACTCCGTACAGGGGACAGTAAATATTAATCGGCGAGACCAATTGAAGAGCAGGATCAGATATCTTGACCAGGTGATTGGTCAGGCCACCCAGAAATTCTGACTTTCTGTGGGCCGATTTAACAACTACTACCATCTGTAGGTAGTAATGTAGCATCTCCTGTTCCCACAGCGTTAGCAGATCGCCAATCACGTCAGAATCACCCACCTTGACTCCAAGTTACGGTGGAATCCCGCCTGCAGGGGATCCGACCAAAAAGTCTCAAAACACTTTACAAGCATGAGGATCTCACAGACGCCTTTGACGATTTGCTAGTTATCCCCGGACTGTGGGATGATATGAAGCTCACCACGATTCATGAAGCACTTCCCGTTGAGATGTGATGAGGTTCCTCTCAGCATCATACTGGCGCAGCTTGCGGTAGATCTCGTCGTCCGTGGGCTTCTGCTCGTTGGAATATTCCTCGACGAGCCATGATCTAAGATTGGTGTTAAGTTTTGGAAGGTAAAGATCGACGGTCCACCACCTGTCCGTTGGCAAGAGGAACTCTCGCGCAGCTTCAATCCTGTGTCGGCCATGAAGGCATTCAAGGTGACAGCTGGTCGGAACTTTTAGCATCGAATAGCCGCTTAGGTGACCCGCTAACAGCTGTTCTGTGAAGACACCAGAATGGCGCATCGCATTGGCTAGTTGCTGCTGACTAATTAAGGCTGGCACATGATTCCGAACTGGCAACCGTTGACAGTCTTCATTGCGAAAGCATTCCGTGAGAATCTCCACGTGATCTGGATCGAGTTCTCGTGGCTGGTCCCGCCCAAATTGGAGCACGTCAAGGCTGATGCGCGCCGTTTCTTGGTACATCAACCTTCGTTCTGCCTCGAGGAGGGAGTCTTGTCGTTGCATGTCGACGAATCAACTAGGGTAGAAAATGGAATAGAAAAAGGAGTAGAAGAAGAAAAAAAAAGAAGAAGAAGTCGAAAGCCAAAGTAGCCATGGAATCTGGGCCTTCTAATTCCGCTCAGAGTGGTCATCCTAAAGAAGACCCTCTGTCAGAGTCATCAGAACAGAATGCTACGTTCTTCTCCGCTCCTCCTCCACTCTCCAAGATTAATCAGGTGCACGCCGTAAAACCTAGGTGCATGTGTCAGCTGGGAGACCTCTAATCGGAGAACATGGCATGTAGGAGACGGAAGTTGTTATGTTAGAGGGATCATGGAAGGCCAGTTTATGGAATTGGGAACTGGTGCCACGAAGCTGGTTTTCCATATTTCTTGAGATGGATGTGGGCGGTTGCTTGAATTTGAGGTGCTGAATGACCTGCCTACTTACTACATTGATGTGTATCAAACAGTTGATGTTTCCTAGGATTGTTGAGCACTACTGCCACACTCGGCTCGCCTTGCATTGACTCGTGCTGCTGACGCTTAGTCAGGCTGTACATACTTGGTCACTAGCGAATCTGATCCGCCAAGCTTTCTGGAGCTTTCTCTTGTGCAGGGGCAGTTGACCCAATCAGGAAATCGGGATCCAGATAATTATACCGAATTGAGTAAAGCTTTCTTCTGACCTTGGCGTAACTGTTTTCCCTGCTACGAAGTAGCTTCTCGATTCAGTTAGCGCCTTACTCGGCTATCGCTCCACTGGAGAAGGTTTGTTATGAGAGCACTGCAGAAAGTCTGGGGGTTGAGCTAAATTAGATTCTCGTCTTTTCTTCATAGAAGAAGTCTGCCAAGGCTGAATTCATCACGTCACGCCGTCATGTGAGAGTTGGCTTCACTTCATCACTTTGCAGTGACCAGCAACCTCCTCCGCTGGACGGTCTTGCTCCTATCTACGACAATTTACATAGGCGCCTTAAGGAATGCTTTACCTAATTCTTTAATAGTGTGTCAGGCTCTTTGGCTACCGCTTCTGCTAGCCATCTCGTGTCTCCGTACCTTCAGTCTCCCCCCAGCGCTCCACATCGTCTTCTTGCACTGCATCGCAACTCCGAAACTGCCCAAGGAAGCGCGTCTGTACCATGAATCTAATTGCCTTTGTGACTAATTTTGGCTCGTTCAAGATTGCCCTCAGATTTATTCGTCCTCCCCTGCCAAATACCCTTCTCCGTACGTCGTTGTATGTCCGACACCTCAGCAGGATGTGGTCCACAGTTTGCCGTCCTTCACCGCAGGCGCAGCCCGGATCGCTAACTTCCGGCACTTTTATCTTCCATAGGAAGTCCCTTAGTCCAATCTTTCTCTGTGCGCATCTGGATGAGCAGAGCACCCTGCCACTTCTTCAAGCCATGGTGTAGTCGCAGGACCTTATGTAATGGCTGTGGGGTATGCTTGAACGTAGTTCTTCCCCTCATTTCTCTAGTTCATCGAACTTTTAAAAGACCATCTCCAGACTCGCAGCCGAGTTCTGTAAATTTGCCATATCCTGCAACCCGATCCCCGATCATGTGAAACTGGGAGCCAGGCGATTGACTGGATGACTTCTGCGAGCCATGCTTGAACATGCTCTTCCTGTTTTCGGTGGCATTCAACGGGAAACGTGGTTATGAGAAATCCAGTTGTTGACGCCATTGGCGGGAGTACCAGGCGAGACGTGCTGGGGATCATGACCATTCACTAGCCAGCCTAATATGTGTATACTGCAGCCGACTTGGCGCCAAACGCATCAGAGGCTTCGAATCAACTCCGCAGATCTCCAAACTCCAGTGATGAGGTGTTTGTATCTCTTGGAACCGGCATAAAATCTGCGACGCGAGTCTGGAGGTGTTGTGGAGGTTGTCAACTGTTTGTTGTTATTGATGAGGAGGAAAAGAGACGAGGCAGGATCTTCCTTGGCAGGGTAGATGAAGTGGAGACTGAACTGGAGTTGGCAGAAAGCCAAGCCACCAACAAAGCCTCAAGCCGTGGGGGCGAGGCTCCCACCCATCGTGCCCATCCTGCCCAAGTTGCCCCTTCGAAGTGCCACTAGACTATCCCTCACCCCACTTGTTTCTGCCCTCCAGTATCCTTTTTGGCTTTCCCATAACAGCCCTGTCCTAATAATCCCCTCGGGACTTCCAAAATACGCATTCGTATGGCGGGGCGGGCTAGCAGAGAACATTGTCTTGGCCAGATGGAAGTCTGGAGCCATAAACGGTATTACGCCACAATAAGCGGTTGGCAGGAATAAGCGCCTGCAGGGCAGGGGTATACCAGGGGCGCTATCTAGTCAAGCGGGAAGAAGTCATCTCGGTGTATTACTCCTCATATGCTATGTCAATGGCACTCGGGTTTCGATCAACCTTCACATTATAGGCGCGGCTGGAGCTGAATTTGCCTCTGTTCCTGCATTCGAGGAGCTATTGCACCTTCTACCATCGCTGACAACCCTTCAGCTATCATTCGTGGGCTTGAATGTGGCCGAGGACCTTAAAGACGACACAAAAACCCAGAATCTTCACACACTTCAGTGCTGCACCATGTGTACCAAGATGGGTCGGTCAATTTCTATCGCTACCTGGAGAGGTCCATATCACGCATATGTCGATACCGAACTCTACAAGACACCAGATCTAGCAGCAGCCTTCCACTCGGGATTCGCAGTTGATGAAGTAGCGGACTGGTCTCCAACCATCAAGTATCTTGCATATGCTCCACATCCAACACTCTTTACCGCGGCTAGGTACTTTGAGATTCAGGGAGAGATGAGGGTTTGGAAGAACCTGGGGGCTAGGTTTGTGAAGAACGCTGAAGTAAATAAGTGGAAAGGGATGTCTCCTTCGCTTGGAGTCTGTGGGGACAAGCCTAACGAGGTTACATATCAAAATTATTGGTGGTATATTGTAAAACAACGGTAACTTAAGTAGGAAATATGAACTCCGTCGGTACCTAGGTCATGTAATTGCCTCCGAGCCTCGTCAAGATACAGTTCTGCGGAGAACAAGCGAAGCGCGACAGCTTGCAATAAGATTGAGACAAGAGGAATGGGTTTGTGAAAAGGCTCAAGAAATTGATTTAATCACGAAAATCGGACTAATGTGCAATCCAGGTAGAGTGCACAATCCAGGGAGAGTGTGCAATCCAAGTGGAATGTGCAATCCAGGGAGAGTGCACAATCCAGGGAGAGTGTGCAATCCAAGTGGAATGTGCAATCCAGGTAGAGTGCACAATCCAGGGAGAGTGTGCAACGCAGATGATGTCGAGATGACCAAGGGGGATCATCCCAAGGTAATCCCTGGATCCACTCGTTAGCCTCCTGCCCATCATGGATATCTTTTTTCCTTAATCGTATTCAAAATTCAGCTATCAATCATGGATAAAATAACTCGACCATTGACAGAGTTCCCAGGCTCAAATGTAGGTGGAAGCCTTGTGCTTGGGCAAAACCAACCTACTAGCTTTACGACTCCTTCAAAGTCCTCGAGTAACCGGCATACCCTATTCCCTGGTATACTGCATAGTATACCTACATGAAGTTGAGCAATGTTTCACTACCCATTCCACTCAGAAATTGAGCCACTGCCTACCCGCCCAAGGGAGCCGGCTTAGTTCCCCCTGTTCCTTGCAATGCTCACGCGTTGACGTACCGCAGTCGCCGTCCTGCCTGGGAAACTCGTGAGGATCCAGATTGAGTCCTAGAGCCTTCGTTGCACTCAACGGAGAGCGTCAGCCACGGTTCGCCCGTGATCGCCGCCTCATGTTGTGGTTTCGAAGACTGTGTCATTGCCTTTGCAGCACTGGCCTCACCTTGCACGATATGCGAGAAGCTATTCGGAAGGAGTCAAATTACTCAGTAATAGCTGCGTAATGCTTACTTACTGATCTTCTATCTTCGTAGACTTATTAATTAGTGTGGAGTTTGAGATACTTGAAGTCAATGTAACGTCCATCCCTACGTGCCGAGAAACTGTTGGTTGGGCAATCCTGGTCTCTGAGTAAAGTGTATTATAGCACGTGCCCACGGGTATATAGTCCCGTGGAGGAACCCAGTTCCAGTCAATCAAGCATGCTGCTATCACTTCTTCTTCTAATCCTCAACTGTTTCTCGGCACGTAGGGATGGACGTTACCTCTCGTTTTTCTCGCCACTTAGGGTTTTGCAAGGAGGGAAGTTACTGGTTATCTATCCATTTACAGGTAGTCTGCCTCTTGTTTATGATTCTTCCGTCCTCCTTATCCCTCCGAATCAATTTTATTTTCCTCCCATGTTTAGAAAGACGCTTCTAGACATCTTCGGGCGATATCTTCTTCGGGAGAGGATACGTCGTGTCCTAGATCAGTATTAGCACCAGTCGAACTCAATGGAGCGAGGGCTTACAATCTCTGCCATAGATGGTGGCCATGTTTGATGATCCCTGGATCTGTACGTAGTGTATCGACCATGCTTGCAAATGATCAGAGCCACATCCATACCATCGAATTCCCCAAATTCATATGCTTTCTTAATCAAGGTGTTCTTTCTCCTGTTAATTCCTTCGTTCTCTCGTTTTCTTCTCATCCCCTCGTTTCGTCTGATCTTTGTTTTATCCATTTATACAGTAGCTGCTCCAGAGGTCGAGAAGGTGTCTGAGGTCACTTGATGATTTTCGAGCTTGAGGCTCAAAGCATTTGAGAGCTGTCTGTTCTTCAGGACGTAGTTTATCAAAAGACCCTCTTCCTGACAGTTCTTTTTTGAGGACTCTCGTATTGATGGCCAACACGGGCATGGGAGCCGAATTTGAACCCGCGATCCTCCAAATCTTGAGCCCATTGTTTGATTGCACAATGCTTAATTCGGTCCCCTCCAAAGTGGTGGGAACCGCATTTGAACCTGCGATCCTCCAAAGCTCAGCCGAAGGGTTTGATTGCAACGAGGGGCCTAAATCGGTTTCCTTCAAACCAAAATGGTGGGGAGCCGCATTTTGACCCCTCTATTCTAGGAATAGACTTCGCGAGATCAGCCCCTCCATAATACCAGCTTGTCACTATGATGCGCGGTTCCAATTTGCCTCTTTCTGCACGGTTTTGTTCTTTCGATTGTACTTGGCAAGATTTTCTCTGTCCTAGCGGTAGACAAAACCTAGCAGCGCTTATAACGGTAGGAGCCATATACGTCGCTGTATCTCTTTCGCTATCAATCTCGGGTTTTCGCTTCCTTCCTGGGTAAACTGTATGATCACGTAAATAAAAGGTCAGGTCCTGGCACCAGCGGCCCACCAGAGCGGCTGCACGACAAAGGCTGTTTCTGAAGCCTTTCTGTTGTGCGGGAATTCTTTTACGATATGCAACAAATGTGACCGAGAAACTAAGGTCCGTCATGTAGCTAGTACCTATCTTAAGATTGTCATTTCAATTCATTCGATTGGAAATACAACACTTAAAAGAGCACGATGTCTGAAGTCAGTGTAGTGCAGATTCCAAGAGTAGTCTATAATATTGTATTACCAGCCGGAGTAATTTGGATTTCAGTGTAAAATTTCAGCTTGCTCTAAGTTCAACTATGCCGAATTCTTGTATGTCAAGCTCATATATTCCGAACTGCAGTAGTGCAATACGGACTACATGGGCTTGAAGTATGAATAAGGCACATATGCTGCCTTGTAGTATGTTCAGGCATTATACTCTAGACGCGAACAATCCGGAGTGCACTATGTCAAAGAGACATACGCGCAATTGTAGTACTCGGAATCTATAAATAGAGTGAGAGCCGAGAACGGCATCTTATTACCCTACAGCCATATATAGTTCCGCCAAGATTTTCATCAGAAACATCGCTTACCTACCTACGAGAATCATCCGGGAAGGATTATCTTACTACCTACAGGTGGTAAATATTCCCCAAAGCTAGTCTGAGCGTAATTCCAGAGAATTCTATGAACAGGGGCTTCAACCGGGGGGCACCACCAATAATAGCGCAATATTACACAAAATACCAGGGAAATAGCAGAAGCAACATCACCAAATGCCTAGAGTGCACGGCCTAGAATTGGGGAATATTTAACCCTGGTACGAAGTAAGAGAAATATCTTACGTACGAAAGGTACGGAAGGTTCCACGGCCTTAAGCGATTTCTATCAAGATCCATGGGCTCCTCCGAGAATTCTCCGGGGAAGATTATACGATCCTACGAGTCTCTACTTGTAGTTGTAGGGCGCCACAGCAGCGTCAATGACTCTCGCTTATCGAACAGGCTGTGGGGCTCGATCGGGCTCCCGTCGATCGCCAAGTCTATAATTGGAAAGAGACAGGGGAATCACTTGGATCCTGTCTCTATTGGGCGATTAGGGGCACCGATGCGGCTCCCTCGTCGTTCCCGGATATAATTAGAATCGAGCAAGGAACTATTTTCTGCCCCTTCCCTCTGTCTCTGTCTTTGTCCCCTGTCTTGCACCCCTTCCCTGAAGTGAGATCGTATGTGTTGTGATATGCTTAGAAGTACTGTATGTCTAGAAGATGGCCACTTTACTTCCGTAGATATGAGTGGCAATTTAAGCGAACCCACCTTCGTAATATGTCTACCCGACCATCATTGCCTTGGCATTTCTGTCTCAATATCACGTGATTTGGCGCTGTGCCGCGGGGGCTGCGCCGCCAAGGCTCCAAGGATGGTCAGCCGCTTTGGCGCCAACAACGACGAGCTTCTATCGTATCAACATCCTCATCCTCGTTCACCACCATCATGTCTCGAACCCAGCCTGCATATGTTACGGAGGAGACATACCAATACCACCGCGCAAGACAGGACACCGACATCCGCGGAGAGTTCGGACGGCAGGCATCCCTCATCGAGCAGGGCAACAACCAGCTTCGAATTGATCTCACTACCACATTCAACGACAAACTCTCGAACGTCAACGGCACACTGAGCGGCAGAGTCGGAGAGTTGAGCCATGAAGTACAACAGCTGAAGAGCGAGGTCAGCCAGGTGAAGAGCGAGGTCAGCCAGGTGAAGATCAGACTTGATCAAATAGAGGGCGATATGGGCGAGATGAAAGGTGACATGGGCGAGATGAAAGCCAGACTGAATCAGATGGAAGGGCGTTCATTCAACCGATCGAGAATCTTACCACGTCATACTCTTTCCAGTATTGGGATCTTCAGGTCTGATGTCGGCTTCACGCTCCCTGAATACTTTCCGCCTACGATCAATGACTTTTGGAAGTTGCAATTTCCACGCCAAGGTATATCAGATCACGAATGGGCACTTACAAAGTATATACTAACCCTTTGAACAGAAGATAAATTAATCAACCTTCTCCGATTCTACCAGATCCAAGGCTACGATCAATGGGGCCAAACAGTTGACGGCTTTGATACAAACCCAGCCAGCGATATACAAGATCCTTCCACTAGCGGGTCCAGTTCTCATTCGCAGTCCGATGATTCTGACGACTCGCCACTAGATGCTTCATCACTCGTGGAGGCAGTTCGGAAATATCCTCGCCTCGCGATAGAGGAGCTTGCACCTATACTGGGTATAGTGTTCGAAGACATCCAGAACTTTTTTGAAAGGGCAGCCATCTTGAGGGAGCAATCGCAGCAGCCTGCAGTAAAGAGACAAGCTATGGGTGTTAATGCGCCGACGTCAACACTTGCGAAACGACCAAGGAATACCCCGCCACAAGCGCTGGTGATGAAGCGTCTACCCTCAAGTCCCAGCACCAGTCAAAAGTCAGCATCAGAAAGGCTGCTCTGGAATCAATCCGAAGACGAGAGGAATCGAGCGGAGGTACTGGCTAAATTTAGAGCCGCGGGGTCCGAAGCATCCCCGAAGGATTCAGCAACGGACATTATCCCTTCACAAGAGCACCGAGACCTTGGGCACAGCAGGGAGGAGGAATAAGTCAAGGCACTTGGTGATGATCGTTACCATCTGGAAGGTGAAGTGGCTATCGAGAAGCTTCTCGCTCAGCAGGAAGAACGAAGCACGGATTGTGCTTTACTGCACATATGACGGTGGTGGTGAGGCGGATGAAGATCCCTTCTACATGGTTATTTACGAAACCCTACACGACATATGCGAGGAGCAGCGTAGCATCTTGGACAACGGCGTTGACCTTTCGGTTCCATCCTCAAACTTTGGAGCACATCCTCGACTCACGAAGCTGCGCTTGACATTCTGCGAGGTGATAGAAGGCGACTCGTCGCTGTCAAATTTCACCGCAGGCAATACTACAGCAGAAGACTCCCAAGAATACGTCTACTCCAACCATTCCTCGATCACCACAGCCCATTGCCTCCTGCGTATGAACGACGGACCTCAACCCGCATGCAGCATGCGCATTGTAGCCTCACTTGATGACAGATCGACCAAGCCCGTGTCAGTGCCATCGCAGTTTCTCCTGCATCATCAATCACCGAAACAGCCCTGTTTGAAGGACTGCGCACTCCTGCGATCCTGTCGTTAATAACTGACCACCAAACATGTGACGATGCCAGCTCTCTGAGTGTTGTCCATAATAGGGCTAGAAATTACGCTGCTGGCAGCGATGCCCATCACCCTGCTAATGTATACAGCAAACTGATGAGCAGTTCAAATGTGGAGGATAGAGCAGATGCGGTAACAGACGATGGATTTGAAGACGAAACCAACTACTCCGATGTTGATGAATCGTCCGGAGTTCCACCTTGTCTTGTCTCTGACAGTGCCTGTCTTTCGCAATACCATAGCAGAAGTCCAGCTCAGGCGTACTTCCCTGATCTCTATCGTCGATTATATCTCGCAAACATACACGGCTTGAAAGAGCAGGAGACAAAGAATCGGCAAAGAAGGCAGCGCCCCAAAAGGGATAGGAAGAGGCAGAAAACAACTGACACCCCTAAAGGAGCCAGAAGATCTCTAAATGATGACTTTGTTGATTTCCTTCTCCCACAGTTGCTACAGAAAGAAGGGGAGACACGGCGAGATGCCAAGCAAAGATTTGAAAACTGGATGCCCTTGGGCCGGACATGTTCAAAACTAGTGAAAGAATTTGGTGCCGGTATCTTCCTCCGACTTCCAGACATACCAGACGAGACATACACATCTCCCAAACCGATTCTTGAAATACTGCGCTGAGTACGTGAGAGCCTGTTTAACTTGATTCCTCAGCGACTGGACTGCTTGAACATCCTGTGTTACCCGATTCTCAAATGACGATCATTACATTCGGTGTATAGTCCTTTACCTAATCACCACAGGGTTATTCAAACAGCATACATTGTGCCAGCCCACAATGCTGGGTGGCACACCTGGTCGAGCACACATTACGTACCAGCCCAGTTGGGCCAGCCCACTTTACGGTGTGGCCCGACCGGGCCAACCGCATATTGGGGCCAACCCACCGTGAGGGATGGCCCGTACGTGTCAACCCGAAAACCGTGCTGGCCCAACTGGGCTGGTACGTAATGTGTGCTCGACCAGGTGTGCCACCCAGCATTGTGGGCTGGCACCCCAACCGTCCTAGCCCATGTGTCCTAGCCTTCACAAGTGCTGTAGTGAATGTGCTTATTTTCATGACAAGGCAACGACCGAATTTGTTCCCTGTGAGACAAATATCTACACTGGTGCCCCATTCTCCACATTCGAGCCCTTTCTCGCCTGGATGGAGGAGGATCACTGTGTGCGCCTTTACTCCTGAGTGCAAACGCTAATCTCCATCATCAGAGGAGTTAAAACCACAACACAATCCATCTCACGACAATCCATTTCACAAGTATGCATGATAGATGGTTTAATCATTTAATTCAAGTATCAGTGGCTAGAGCCAGGATACTAGCAGGTGTTGCGACAGGCGCTGATGAGGTAGGGTGGTGGGTATTAGGCCCTTCCCGCGGCATCGGCGCCCCAACTAGTTCCATTAAGCCGAACCTGACCTACGAGTCCCAGACCTTCGTCCAGCGAGACAGTTGTGCCTACAATTCCAGCGACCCCATGAGCGAACATTGCAACACCTGCAAACGAAGCACACAAGCCAATTCTGCGTCCACCTCGGTCATTTCATGCGGTCTCCCCTGCGTAACAACACTGGTTGTTCTCCTACTCCCCTCCATCATCAAAGTAAATCTACCCACCCGAGACTTCTTTGCAGTAAAGCCCATGGCGCTGCTAGAAAGCAAGAGGGAGATTTTTAATTACAGGGATTTGCATCATTGGGAGATCAGGCTCTTGACCGTCTTTCCAGCCGAAGACTTGCTCGACCCAGTACGAGCACTTGTTTCTACGGTTTCACTGGATGACAAACCTTTGTACGACGCCTTATCGTACGTTTGGGGGGACGACGATATCACCGTACGAGAGAGGAGGTAAGTAAGTGACGATGGGTAAACTCTATGTCGACGGCAAAGGAAAGAGGAGTGAAGGATGAGTAAAGTAAGGACGGAATCAAGCGGTGAAGACGCTCTAG
>Ga0207879_100161_pt1 | contig 46013 bp, 46 predicted proteins | sample LinPmetageLP24_FD_184045 | JGI IMG/M metagenome (GOLD analysis project Ga0207879, IMG submission 184045) | Marine viral communities from the Pacific Ocean - LP-24 (SPAdes) | ecosystem: Environmental > Aquatic > Marine > Oceanic | place: Pacific Ocean | collected 2009-08-30 | reverse complement strand
CTTGAAGAGTAGCTAGTATGCCGCGGAGAGCTTGCCCGAACGATAATTCTATCGCTTCAGCCATACTGTTTACCAAAGTAACTTGGTTTTTGCATCAGATCAACCAGAGATTGGAAGAACCACGCCCGGGATAAATGCTTCTAGAACCTTCCTCTGCTTTAGTGGCTTTCTTAGTAAGTATTTAGTAAGCCGTTTGGAATGAATGTTGAATCATGCATTCAAAACGCTGGTCACGAGATTACCCGAAGTAGCGGCCAAATGTTTTCTTTCGAAACAAACATACCCAAGAGTCCAAATACTTTGAAGTGTAAGCTAATGCCCAAGTCTCTGCTTTAACTTCTACAATGGCTGCCAAAACTTCCCTCGCCCAAAAGAATCGTTTGCAAATTTATTACAACGGCCCGCTGGCATTGAAAATCCGACCAGGTCATGGGGAGTATTTGGCGCAAAAGTACTGTAGATTGTGATCTTACAATACTTGGTTATTTCTTATATATCTAAAGTTCTCTACATCTGTCCTAATACTACCCTATTCCTGACCGCCTTACTCCACGTTTCCGTACAGACTGCCACAGAACTCAAGGTGGGGAAGAAGTGTGTCGGAACTCCTTGTCCGAGTCCCAAGTGACTTTGGTCAGAAAGAGAGAGGAAGAGGCAGGGGATAACGCCATTACTGGCTACTCTTCCTCGCACTCCCTGCTTCAAATCTTCAAGAACCGCCTGACAGGGCAGGGGTTTATTTCCCCCAACCCACCAAGTATGTGCCAGCCCATAATGCTGGTTGGCACCCTTGGGGTAGCTCCGGATACGTGCCAGCGCAGTTGGGACAGCACACTTTACGGGTTAGCACGACCGGGCCATCCCGTACAGTGGGCCAACCTGAAGATAGGGCTGACCCACTCGTGGTAACCCGTAAAGTGTGCTGTCCCAACTGCGCTGGCACGTATCCGGAGCTACCCCAGGGGTGCCAACCAGCATTATGGGCTGGCACCCCAACCGGCCTAGCCCTTGTGTCCTAGCCTTCACAAGTGCTATACTGTAAACTCTTCCAAGTCTTCGATGCAAGGTTGTTAAAGTTATTAACAAAGAATCTTTCTCGGAACACGGTGACGGCGATGCGCAAGAGAGTTGAATCAACGCTTGTGCCTGCCGACCAGCTTTAGTGGAGACAACATTTTGAAGTGCTCGAGATGCAGCCATAACATTGAACAAATTGGACCCGATAGAAGAGGAATGCATTTGAGAAAGCTTGGTTTGCGGAGAGATCAGCCACGCGAGGTTCGCTTTCAAAACAGAATTCAATACGCCATGCGGGATAGTCGGCCAGAAGTAGGGAGATAGAAATTATCATCCCAAAGTGTGGATCATAAAACCTCCCTCAAGTCAGCAATCTACTACCTTTTTGTTATTTTCGATTTGAGCGACAGCAGTTCTCCGCTTAAAGTCAGCGATAGGGACTCACTGTTGAGTATTGTCCGCGGTGCAATTGTCCGTCATCGTAGAAATCAGCAACTTGCCAACGACCCACCAGTGGTTGTCCGCGCCTTAAATCAAGCTCCATTAAAAGTCAGCAGGGAAAGCAACAACCCACCAGTTGTCCTCGCCTTAAATCGTACCCTGTTAAAAGTCAATGTCAGCAGGTGGCAACGACCCCACTAATGTGCCCACACTAATAAAAGATACTTCATGGCGCTCAACACCCCAAAGTCAGCTATTTTCAGTGCGGACATCCTCTTAGTTATTGGTTCAAAGGAGTGGGGCACTAGTATGAGTGGGCACGTTGGGTTTTGGTCAGCACATTTTCAGGGTTTTTGCGACCGCCCACCTTCGAAGGAGTCTCATTTTCCTCTCTTTTGCTCTCCAAACTTGGGATATCGTGGGGAGTTCCCAAAGAGTTCTAAATATAGAATCGTGACGTAGTTCAATCTCGCCCACCAAAAAGGGCCTAGCAACCCTTGGGAACCTCCAGACAGTGCCCACACATCGGAAGAATCAAGAAATGCTCAAAGATAAAGGTAATATTGATTGGAAGGGCTACAACATGATAGCATTCATAAGGCTTTTCAAGGTTTGCAAGGAGAAGCCTCCGTCAGGAGAATTTTCTCCGGAGCATCGCGATATGCAACAAAAATCAAAAACCAAAAACATTTCGGTATAAAAATTTCTGCAGATGTCACATTCAATCCCGGCCAGTGTCTGGGTTCCGGACTCCCTCTCTAATTGTCTATGCACGGTTTTCTTTGATAGGAGGGCGGGTCACCTCGAGCTGGCTAGTGACTGTAGGTGACACGTGAGTTGGGTTAAGTGATGCCGAAAACGAAAAGCCATTTTATTAGGGTTGCCGGAAACCGTCAATAGATTGTGACCCGTGTTATAGACAGTCAAATTGACCGCTACTGTTGACCTCTATCTAATGTATCTACAGCGCAGACCAACTCAAACAGCTTTCAATCTAATAGATCCTCCGCTTCTTCGATGGCATTAAGTCTTCAAGCCTGAAGAGTCAATCTACCCCCCCAGTACCCGTTATGTCTCCAGTCTGAAAGTCCTCAATTCTCACCATGGGATTGTCTCGTCCCTTCCGGCCTTCACAGAGCAGAGATTTGGTGCCTCGTTTTAAGAAGCTAGCCGGTGTATATCTTTCTGCCCTAGGATAACTCTGATCCTACAAATTTTTAGATTATAGGCCTTGGATTAAAAGAATGCCACTCACGACTTCTATCAAGCTGAGCGGCCAGGAAGGTCCATCTCTAGATGTATAATTGAAGAGTTTTCCGTTCCTCCGTCCCAAAACGTAAATGTCACAGCCGAACTCGCTCCTCAGCTCGTCTGCCTTTTCCATAAAGGTGATTTTCCTTCTCCGAAAATTGTCTGTCACGCCTTTTGTCGAGCGCCGTTGAGATCGCGGCTTCTCCATGCTTCAAAACGACTAGAATACTCCTCCTCGGGTGTTATGGGCTATTCGATGCAATGGTTCTCGAGCTCCCTTCGTGGCGTTCTTCGATCAGCCGATGAAGAATATTTCCACAACTCGCGTACATTTTATCTCTTCTCGATATATTGAAGCAGCAGTGTTTTGTCTCCGAGTTCATCTGCCTAATTTTGGTCAGCATTCAATTGCAGAAAATAAGAACGATGTCTCACTAGATAATACGATGTCACAGCTGACATCTAGACTGTGACTGAATCTTCCTGCCCTTTTTTGGAGCAGAGCTGACTGCGAAAAAGACGATTCAGATTCTGCGGACGAAATCAAGAGCTGACGGAGATTCTGCGGCATTGTATTAAATCTACATTGCTGACAGCTCGTCCCTAGACTTAACATCTTCGACTAACCTCCACTCCGACTTGCGCCACGCCATAAGGTCGAGCGCATTGCCAGCAAGGTTTTTGTTCTCTGAGGAAGTGTTGGATAAAAAGTCAAGATGGGAAAATCGTAAGCATCTGGTGCTGTGGACTTCGTTGGAATACAATCTAAGGGCATCCTCCAGACAATCAAAACTCTCGCAAGAGCAGCTCAATGAGCTTTAACGATCCACACATTTCGACGAGAAAGAGTTACAACAATGGTACAAAGGTACATTGGATATACTCCACCAAAAATCGCAAATCTAACTACCGACCAGGTTTCTTGAAGGACTGTCCCTCGGGCATGCTCACCAAGGAGGAATTCCAAAAGATCTACCACCAATTCTTCCCCCTCGGAGACCCCTCCTCTTTCGCTGACTACGTCTTCAACGTCTTCGACAGCGATAAGTCCGGCTCGATTGATTTCAAGGGGTTCATCTGCGCTCTGAGCGTCACGAGTAGGGGAAAGATAGAGGACAAGCTAGATTGGGCTTTTCAGCTCTACGATATCGACGGAGATGGAAAGATCAGCTATGATGAGATGTTGGCTATTATCGAGGCGATTTACAAGATGGTACGTCCAGCCCAACTTCCGCATGGCATTTTGGTCATGTGACTCTTACCACTGAGGCAATGGCTGTGTCAACTCAGAGGCAGCAAGGTATACTAACATCCATCCAGGTTGGCTCAATGATCAAACTCCCCGCCGACGAAGATACGCCCGAAAAGCGCGTCAAGAAGATCTTCCGTATGATGGATAAGGACGAGAATGGCAGCCTAGACATGGAAGAGTTCAAGGAGGGCAGCAAGCGCGACGAGACCATCGTGTCAGCACTCTCGCTCTACGACGGCCTCGTTTAAGTATTCTCTTCTCTTTCTCTTTCTCTTTTTCGGCGTTGCGAATGGAGCGAAATGAAAGTCAGACTTGGAGGCAGATTCCAATTGAAGCGAGGGATCGAGAAGGATTTTTGGCAGGGGTTGGGAGGATCAGACGATGCGAAATGTTGACGAGTTTAGAGATACGTTGTGTGGAGGGATGAGCTGATGGATAAATGAAGAACATACAATACACAGGAGCGTAAGAATCTGCTAACCGCTTTTGCTTTTGAAGTTTTGCCTACGTAGGAGCCAAGTGATGCTGTTGCGAAAACTCTTTGCTTTAACTTGCTACACTTACTCGGTATACATGGAAAACAACGGGTACGAATGAAAATCTGAGCACAAAAAGATACGAAGTATTTGGTACTTCTTGTAGAATGCCCTGAAACGAAGTGAAAGAAATGGTTTACATTTCGCGCCGGCAGGAGGTTTGCTGACGGCCTTTTGGTGGCCGGTTGCCGCGACTACTGCAGGGCAAAAGTTCTTGAAGCCCGTGGGAGCGAGCCGTATTCAGAAAAGAATATTCGAGAATTTACACAGCCACAAGCCACATTTCTTGATCTAATTTTAGACATAGAAGGCTAAACTTTTTAGGTTAGATCAATAATCTCTCGACTTTCTCTCCAGCCGGATGTGGGATTCTCTTTGACGATTCTCACTGAATCTCTCGACCCTATTCTCCTAAACCACAAATCGGCCTCCCACTACCATATACGGACTCCTCAGACGCTTTCGCATCTCACAGTATTGGTCAACCTAACTGGTAGATGCTACCGTTGGCTGCGGCAAATGATCCAAGCTATGAACTCCAGAATCAGGAAGGCCAGCGAAGGAGAGCATCGCACGTACCCGTCTCGATATATATGTTATTTCTATATAAAATAAACCCAGCCAAGGCACAGTAGAATGCTGATTCAGATGTATATAGGATGAGTGAAGCGCCGAGAACGACTTGACTCTCAAGAAGAACGGATCTACGACTAATCCTCGCCGAAAATGACGAATACAAAGAGCGGGAAGTGCAGTACGGAGGAACAATTATGGGCATATCTACTATAGATGTTCTATAGGTGCTGCCGTCTCCAAGTCGACGCCGCATCATCTCTACTGTAGAACGGTTGGGTTGGGTTGCAGAGTCAAGGACCTGCCTTTGCGGTGACCCTCCCACATCTAGCCAGTCAGGGCTGTTACTATGTCAATTCCGTCATCTCATTAGTCTATCACCTCGTCAGGACTATTATGTCTCCCGCTACCTACATTACAGTCAACTTTTGCTACAAGGGAAGCCACAGATGAAACAAATCAGAGAATAGGGCGCTGAGACTTCATTCAGTAATATCCATAACTATGGTCTTATTTTCCCTTTTGCAAAGCTGCTGGTTATCTATCCATTTGCAGGTAGTCTGCCTACCGCTCATTATTCTTGCTTCCTCATTCTTGCGAGGCAATTTTTTTTTCTCTGGTATGTTTAGAAAAGCGCTTCTCGATGTCTTCCGGTAGCATATTCTTTGGGAGAGGATAGGCAGTTTGCTAGATGAGTGTCAGCACCGGTCGTGTATTTCAAGCAAGCAAATCGCTTTACTTACTATCTCTGCTACAGATGGCGGCCACGATGCGTGGTCCCTGGACCTGTACGTGGTGTATCGACCATGCTTGCAAATGATCAGAGCCACGTCGATACCATCGAACTCCCCTAATTCATAGGCTTTCTTAATCAAGGTATCCTTTCTCCTGTTTATTCCCTCGTTCTTTCTCTTTCTTCTTTTCCCCTTGTCGTTTCGTTTGACGTTTGTAGTATCCATTGATACCAAAAGGCTGCTGCAGAGGTCGAGGTGATCTGCCCAGGTTAGTTTTGATGCACTTTGAGCATTAAGCCTGAGGCATTTGAGAGTCGTCTGTTGTTCTGGGCCGTGTTTTGTCAAAGACCGTCTGTTCTAATGGCTGTCTTTGAGGACTTTCGTATTGGTGGCCAACAGGGGCATAGGTGCCGGTTTTGAGCCCATGGTTTGATTGCACAACGAGGGGCCTGAATCGGTCCCCTTGAATCCAAAGTGGTGGGGAGCCGCATTTGAACCCGCGATCCTCCAAATCTCAGTCGAAGGGTTTGATTGCACAATGAGGGGCCTGAATCGATCCACTCCAAACCAAAGTGGTGGGGAGCCGCATTTAAACCCTTAATCCTCCAAATTCTTAGCCGAAGGAAGGGTTTGATTGCGCAATGGAGGGCCTGAATCGGTCCCCTTGAATCTAAGTGGTGGGGAGCCAGATTTGGACCCCTTTAATTCTAAGAATAGGCTGAGCTCCGTAAGACCCTTTATAGTGCCACTTGTTCTTACGATGTGCGATTCTGCTTAGCTCTTGTTCTTTTCACAAGACTAGACAGGGGTTTATTGTTTTCAGGAATCATCAAACCCCTGCTAGCTCTTAATCGGTATTTACCATGGTGTCTCTACCTTCAGGGTAGACAGACCCTAGCAGCGCTTAAACAAGACATTTTCTTTCGTACGTTGCAAGGCGAACGAGACTGTAACGGCCACTTTTGTATCAACACTAAACTCACATGTGCTCTGTCTATGTGCCATGCAGGCTGTATTTCCTGGTAGTTCCGACTAGGAAAACCTTACTCTTGCGTATTTTGCTATGGTCAACATTGGGTAACACAGACAATTAAAGTAGTAGAGCTCAGAGCTCAGGATCTCTTTAGTGTAGTCACTTCAGATTTACGTACGCTTTAGCATAGTTTTTATAGAGATCTAATTTGTTGAGCCATGTCCTCTCATGATTACCGCCGACATGGAACTTCTGGAAGAATGCTACTAGCAGAAAGCCCCTGGGTTATCATGACGACCGGGAGGAAGCTCCTATGATAGCCGGGCTCCCAAGAACCACAATCTGCTAGGACCTTTCTCCTGTGAGCCTCGGGTTAGGAGAAATTTCTTAGGAGATCACGGGTCCTATGATAAAATTCTTGGGACATTATGGCTCTTGGGAGAGCGTAGCTCCTATGAGAAATTTCTTAGGAGCCGTGCTCTCCTAAGCGATTTTTCACAGGACCCGTGATCTCCCAAGAAATTTCTCCGAAGAGATGGACAAAAGCGCTATGCACGTGATTCCGGCGTTGGGAATGGAGCAAAATTCGGCTCCCTGTGGCTGCTATGCCAGTTTCCGAGCTTGGTCATAACCTTTGAAGGCTACAGGAACGTCAGCTTTTGCTAAGAGTGATGCGGTTACAGCACAAACCGCTAGATTTGCTAGAAGATACATGTCTCTGGCTTTTGGGTTTGAGGAGGAGGGTTTGCTTTGAGGTCGAGGCTCGGTCGTGTTAAAGTATGGCCTAAAGAATGGAACTAACGATGTTTTGACCGTGTCCACTTTCCTATGTCACCTGTTTAGCCAAAAGTGTATGTTTGATGAAAAGCGGCCGCAGGACTATCTATCGTAGGGTAGTGTCCGAAAACCGCCTCCTAGAGCCGTGCATGATTGCTGACGTTGAAATCAGGCTCTTGCAAGGCTAGTGTATGAATGCTGCCTCGTCAAGTTTCGGCTACTGCTAATTCAGCGAATCCATGCATAACTAAATTGTTGATAGAAAGAATCTACTGTATACTGTACGCCCGTAATGAAGCACAGAAGCACAATGGACATCATTTCGAAAATTGCATTCTAGTCTATAAACTAATCGCCAAATAACGTCTGCGATGGACGAGCTTGATGTCGCTGTCCCTCCTACTTTCCAACCAGTTGCTAAAAGTGGCCTATCTCCAATTTAGGCGGCCTGTTAAAAAGGGCTTGTCTTGGACTACGAAATAGGGCGGACAAGTTCATGAAAAGGCCAGATCTCTTTAGTAGCCACGACCTCAACCCGCCAATTCATACCGTGCTGGTCCTTGTAGCTTTTCCACGTCAAGGCGACATTGGCCTTGGTTCCTATTCCCGACCTCATACAGCTAAGCTTACTAGTGATCTTGGAGAAGTCCAACCATAGATTAGGATCGGGTCCTTGGGTGGCTTCATCAGGGCGGCCGGCTTCTGACGTATACCGTAATTGGCCCGACATGACCCCAAGAAAGTCCCCTGGCTGTATTGGGACGACTGGGCACGGGGCCACGATTGTCCTCGAGGCAGGGGTCCCATCGATCTTTCGCTTTCCATTTGGAGGACCCTCAAAGGGTATGAGGCATATGTAAATAGCATTGTTGCGCTCTGATTGGCCGTCAACGCCGTCTCGAAGTACTTCGGTAGTGGTTTGCAAAGACAGCTCTTCCGACCGTGATATACTGTCGAAGTTCGCCAGGTACGACTGCTGTTCTTCTCCATTCAGTGCTCGTGTTCCGTTTACCCAGTTGATTTCAGAACATTTCACCGCCTTCTTAACAGCCTTCTGATGCAAATCAGTACTACCGGACAGGTCGTTGGCTCGCTCAGCGAGTACTCTCATCTGTACTTCCTTTATGTAGGGGTGGTACACTTGATTCCACCTCCTTACCGTCTGGAGTGAGTCCTTTGTTTTGTTGAAGAAACGCCTGTTAAACCCCCCCGTCCGGAAAACGAGGATATGCAGCAAACCATCTTTCAGCATACGAGTTTCGGTGTCTTCCATCCCAGTAGGATCACCTTCCACACGAACGTCATGAAGGAACTTCCAAAAGCGATGGTGTTTCCGGTAATTTTCCGCACTCCTGCCTCTTGAGACGACGTCGACGAGCTCCCTTACGGCCTCTGCCTCTGCCTGACTAACGTCTGCGGATGGTCCAGGATTGTCTATAGCCCATGCTCGAGTAATGGCCTCCGTTAACTTCACGACGTAGTCATATCGAAAAGTCTCCTTCCACAAGTTGATCGCCTGAAGACTCTCGAGACCTGCTTGCTCCTTCCTCATTTCCAGTTTGACCTTGTCCCGCCTAACAAGATCAAAGTAAGCAGTCAGGTCTGAAGGAGGCTTCATGATCGCGCCCATACCCTTGAGCACCTTTGGGGCCAAGCAATCTCCGTCCTGGAAGTTAACTGTCTTCTCGTGATACTTCACGGACGCTTGAAGTATGCCCGACATGATCGGTATAGCATCCCCATCCCGGTACAGTTCCTCTATCTCATTCGAAACCGGCGTATATTCCTCCTGCGAAGATGCGATTGAGGGTGGTCTTATCGAAGAATCGTGCGAAGCATTGCGACGGGTTGATACTGCTAGTGCTGGCTGATCTGGTATGTCAAGTGAATTCTGCTGAGACTCATGGCTATCCTTTGGGCTCAACGTGCTATCGGTGGGGTTGGCTGTACTCACTGGGTGTGTGCAGGCGGCAGGGGGGCAGGCTTGATGGAAGCCTTCACGCTGTGTATCTGCCTCGGGCGGTGAACCTAAGATGAAGGAGCTGGATGGTGGTTCTGATGGAGTGGCTGGCTCATCAGCAGAGACGGCAGGACAAGCTCTTCCATAAATGGAGGATGTATCCGGAGCTGGTGACCCATGCTGTGGATTCTCCTCTATCGTACCGACTGGGCTGCTAACTGGCAGATGGCTGTTAACAATAGCCATGTTATTATTCAGCTGTGGGGAATGCTCTTCGGGCATAACAGACTCGGGGGTGGAGAGAACTCTTTCTGAACTAGACGGGCCTTCGGTGGCATTCTGGTTGAGGTCGTCGGAGAACGAGTCGTTCTCCCGCGAGGAATGACGAGATCGGCGTCGATGTCTTGGAGAGCCTTTCTTGGCTCTGCGCGACCTCCGTGCAGCCATTCCTCCGTAGCCTGGCCGACGACGTTTCTCAGTCTGTTCAGGAGTTTGTGGGGGTGTATCGACATCAGGTGTGATAGTATCGGAGGGGACGTCGTCGAGGATGATGATAGGATCAGAGGGCGCATCTCCTTCGTGGCGCACCTCGACTCGTAGATAGCGGACAAGAGCCAAGTTAGTAGTTAATTTATCCTGTGATTCATATGAGACTTACGTGCTTGGAAGATGCTGTCGATCTGCTGTTCGGATGGTCTAGAGACTTCTTCGAAAGCAGATTTGGCCAGAGAGACCTCGCACAACTGGTCTTGCTCATCTACCGATACCCAACAGCCTAAAAACACACGTTTAGAGCCCGTCATGTTAAAGTATTGCCGAACGGATGGAGCGCTGTGGTGGATAATACGGTGGGTTGAAGTGGGTTACGGGCATGCGCAGTCGATTTTCCAAACATTGTTTGGAAATGGCTGAGTCAGCAGAAGCAACGACTCCACACCCAACCCAGTGGCGTGATTAGCGCGCGACAAGATCGCCAAGAATCGTATTTTTAACCTACCATCCCGCCCCCGTAATCAGCTGGACCTTGCACGAGCCTTGCTACAGTAGCTGGAATCGCGCCCAAGTGGTGAAAAAGTGCGCAATCATTGTGATAATCGACTGGCAGGTGTAGTCTTCTCTTGATTTGTTGAACACGATTAAGAATGTCGGCCTCGTTTGAAGCGTTCGTGTCTGCAACCCACTCACACTCCCTCATTAACACCTTCTTATAGGATCCTCCTTTCTCGTACCTTTACCTTCGTTTTTGGCACAGACGCAGTGCCTATTGTGGTTCATGAAGCGACAGTCGCAGACCTATCCCCCGAACTAGCAGCTCTTACTCGGGGAAAGTTGTCAGAAGGCCTGACTGTCGAAGCCAGGTGGGTGGACGTGGATAAAGGGACGTTTATACGATTTGCCCTATTCGCAAACATAGGAGAGTACACGACTCCGCAAACGATGATTGAACCAGCAGAGATACTCCCCTCGATCGATACGTGGAATTTTGGACCAGTGAAGAAGGCGGGGAAGAGACGCAACCCTGAGCCGTTGGAGCCGATACCTGCCTTTCAAGAGTCTTAGCTACCCCCTCCCACTACCTCGATTCAACTTTGCAGATACTTGCGACCCTGCTGTGGCTGAAAGACCTAGCGAGAACATCGCCGAAATACTCATCATCCATGCCTCACTCTATATTTTGGCAGTCAAGATCCACAAAACTCTGTGTCTGTTCAGCCTCGATATATCGAAACTCCAACATGTTGTCAACTTTGTGCGATACGTGTATGAGAGAACGCCCGATTTGAGAACGAAGATATATGGGTTGAGGGAATTGCTTTGTCACTATATAGCTGCCAACGCTAAACCCACAGCGGAGGATACGACATATTTGGCACTTATTGAGGAGCGGGGACCTTTCGCACGAGAGGAAGCTTGTGGCACCAACGTTGAAGCAGTCAGACTGAGCAAGGATAACACGGTGCCGTGGCTGGGACGGTACTGAGAAGAGCACGGTACCGTTAGTTGAACGGTACCGTACGTGTCACAGTACTGTCAAGGGCACGGTGCCGTGAGAAGTACGGTACCGTAGATGATGAAGCGCCTCGTGGCCATCATTTTAGTGCAAAGAAATCTAAGTAGCCTCACAGGCGGCTAAAACCTCTACCTACCGATTCTTCTACAGTAACATGAGAACCCACAAGGAAAATAACAAGTGGGTGAGTAGATCATCCCCCTCTTGTTTTTGATGGTTGCGATCTCGGTAATCCCACCCCACACCCTCCACTTAAAGGTGAGTGTAACTCAGATGACGCATAGCCATCTAGACAATGAGGGTAGGCCTCCGCTTGAAGTCACCTAGATGGTGCATATCCATCTAGAAATCGAGGGTCTTGCCCAAGATGATGAGGGTCGTCCGGAGGATAATAGGTTCAGATGTGACTCCCAGGCTCCTCCATGTCGGAGTATAAGTTCACATTTGTAGCCACCAGTGTGGCATCCTTCACAGCTGACGACCTTGAACATTAAGCTTGAAGACTCTTATGGATATTACAAACGCTAAACTCAACGGCGAGCGGCGGAGAAAAAAGAGGGAGAATGAGGGAATTAATAGGAGGAAGAAAACATTGGTTAAGAAAGCCTTTGGATTGGGGGAATTTGAAGGTATCGAAGTAGCCTTGATCATCTGCAAGTATGGCCAATATACTACGTACAGGTCCAAAGGCTATGTATCATGGCAGCCGTCGTTCGCAGAGATCGTAAGTGGAGTGGTTACGCATTTGAGAAACACGGCAATGTTGATACGTTTTAGCAAAATACCTATCCGCTTCCTCAAAACATACTGCCTGAAGACATGGCGAATAGCCGTACCAGACAAACGAGAAAGTACCCAACGAAGATCTAGCTGGACTATCTTTGCCTGAGTATTAGGTCTCCGGCGTAGATCGGACATGGTTGATGGAAGGTTTGAACGAATGGTTGAGTTCCAGGGAGGGAGTTGGGTTCGAGTCAAACCCAGATACGACGGAGGCAGGGGTTGAGCATAAAAATTGAGTCAAGCGAGGGGAGCCGGGGCAAGAAGAGAGGGGTTACTTTTCTCAAGATTCGAGCTCTCAGGTAGTTTAGTGCGGAGATTATGGTAAGTAGAGAGCGATTTTAATCTCTACTGGATAATGAAGGTTGGTAGTATTCCCGGGTCCCTGTGAGCGGGTCGTGTGGTTCTGTAATCATCGTTTAAAACAAAGCTAAGCGAGGTGGTAAGGTGACGACCTAGTGTGGGGATAAACTTCAAGCGAGGTGGTGATGGTAGCCCCCCAAAAAACCTCACTGTCTAGACTTTGCCTCTATAGCTAGTTACAGTGACAGAATGTGTTCAGGGTTTTCTATTGCTAGTCATTATATCCGTAGCCTTTGAATAATATAGAATCTAAAATGTGCAAACCTTTGCCTGGAAGTTATGCGTTTCCCCTCCCGCTTTATACGTTTCTCGCATAAAAGGTGTAACGTACATGTAACTAACTGCAACGAGAGACACTCTCATGGACGCTTGTCACTGTATGTCAAAAAGGCAAGTGTTCTATGCCCGAGGTTGCGAGACCAACCACAGGGGCTAGCCCTACCCCGCATGCCGATCTCTCAACGAGAGTTCACTCTCTTCACACCTCCCTCAATACCAAATCATCTAACAACCAAACTCAGACAAATAAAGCATACCAGCCTCAGTTATGGCATGCCTCGATCCCTTCCTCCAATTCGACGACGAGAGCTTTGCTCTGCAGCTTCAACTCGAAGAGATCGAAGCTCAGCGTCAGCTTCAATCCGGCAAATGGACTGAAGATAGTCCTCCAGACTTTGCATTAGCATTCGATGACTTCGAGACCGAGCTGAAGAAAGCATTTCTTCTGGTCGAGGACCTGAAGTTCGCTCACAGTATTGCTAAAGCTGTTGCTTCTGATGCTGTGGCCATCGAAGAATCGAGAGTCGAGGAGACGCAGTCGGTTCAAGATCGAGACTTCGCCCTAAGCTTGAATGAAGATGAGAATCTGCCATCCCAAGATGTAACCAATTTGCCGGAGACGTCTCGCCTCGGAGCGGAGTCGGTTGACTGGGACCACGTCCTGCGAGCTACAGAAGCTTCGACTTTCAGTAACCAGTCCTGTAGCACCGTTGCGGGCCCATCGACCCATTACACTCTCCGCCAGAAAATTGTCCTTGAGCACTTGCCCCAGCTCAAAGTGGAATGCAGTGTCTGTGGAGATGCCGTTCATCCTCATGCCACTGTGCGTTTGGCATGCGCTGATATATATTGCAAGCCATGCCTCAAATCCTTTCTCCTGCGTGTTGCCAAGGACGAAACCCTTTTCCCGCCAACATGTCATCGCCAGGCGATTGACATCTCGATCATCGAGGCAAGCTTCTCAGTCGAAGAGTTGACTGCCTATCGAAGTGCTGAGCTGGAATTTACCAGCACGGACAGAGTCTACTGCGCTAGCCCGGAGTGCGCCAAGTTTATCCCCATGCCGCAGCGAACAGCGGATTGCGCTTCCTGTGAGGCCTGTAGTGCTGGAACTGGTATGCATTGTAAAGCGCTAGCACATGATGGGCCATGTCCAGCAGATGAAGCAAGGCAGAGCCTCATCAAGTTCGCGGATGAGCAAGGATGGAAGCCCTGTTTTGGATGCGGTGAAATGGTATTTCGGTATGAGGGCTGTGATCACATGACGTGAGTGATACCTACTGCTACCCGTCGAGTAAGAACTGACCCAAATCACAGTTGTAGATGCAGTGCCGAGTTCTGCTACAGATGTGGTGTAAAGTGGAAGGAGTGCCTCTGTGGCGACTGGGTGCCGGAGTTACTCAACCGAAGAGCTCAGCTTGTTGTTGACAGAGAGGCACCAGGACCTTTGGCACCTGCTGTTCGTCAACAGCGCGTGGTTGCTATGGAACAGGAGCTGCAAATAAACCATGAGTGCGACCACAGTGGCAAGTTCACTAAACTGGAAGGATCGCGCCGCGGCAAGGTCTGCGAGATGTGCGGCACGAGACATTGGAAGTACATATTGTCTTGCAAACGTTGCCATATGCTGGCCTGCGAAGACTGTCGACGCCATAGACTATAGGCCCTCCAATCTGTCGTCATGGAAAGCAATATCATTATCCGCATTGATATCATGCATGGCAAGGGCAGGCACGGTGATAAGTGCCGAACGCTGGTGGTTGCACTCCTTCCGTTGATATTTCTAATAAGCGAACCTTTTGACATCTCGCCATACCAAGTGTTACTCTCCAATAGCGCCTATCATTATTTGCAAATAATGCATCTGAAATATCAGCAGGACTGTGACCGACACCGTTCAAAGTTGAAATCCGTCGTAGGTCCAACGGCAGCAAATTCAATTGCTTTTTCCATAACCACCTTCCACCTCTCCTTCATCTCTCCCTCCCTCCAAAGCTCTTTTCTGTCTCTCGCCTCCTCTTCACGTTCTTCCCACGAGCGCCTGAAGGCGTCGTCGGCCATCTCCTCTTCCCACTCGTAGTATGCCTCACTCTCGAAATCCATATCAGGGATACGTGGTTCACGACCGTATACCTCATCGTGTTCCATTTCCGCCTTGTCTGGTTCGAATGGCCCGCTGGGCAGTACAGTGTCAAGGACATCCTTAAGGATCTCTTCCAGATACTCTCTGCTCTTAGGTTCGGGGTGCTTTTTGCAGAACAAGGTCGCGGATATAGTAATATCGTCTGCAACCCTCAAGAGGCTGCTTGGATCTAGATTATAGCCACGTGCACAAGCAAAGATAAAGTCTGCAATGCTACTTGTCCTTATATTCTTCTGCCACGCAGCGGAAAAGTCGTATGGGATATTGTGGTGGCATGCCGTCAATTCAAGAGTTGTGAGGCTAAGGAGGTCGCCAGCAGAGACAAGGGCAGGCATTGCCAGAGCGACGACATCGCGGAGAAGAGGATCTTCGAAGACAGCGCGTTCGGGTGACGTAGGGGTATCCATTGACGATGAATTGCAATTTTACGGCCCTCTGAGATGCTGACGAAAAAGTCGAAATGGTGGAAGTGGTTTGCTTCCTCAGGCTCCAATAAGATGACATAGCGGGGTAATCACGACCACAATACAATCGATAGTTTTTACCTTCCATAAGCGCTCTCGAAAGATCTTTCCTCCGCCGACATCGTCCGGAATGCTGCGTTCTGATTTAAATGTATCCTGTCACCATTAATCCTCGGAGGAGGATCGCTGGGGTAAACAACCTCGTACTCGGTGACAAGATGTGCACGGCTTTTCGAGACCACTGCCCTTCATGTTGCGCGAACCACGGCGGAGTATTCCCGTCCCTGCACCGATGCGTACCACTTACGGCATAACGTCCATCCCTGCGAAGCGGAAAACTGTAGAATTGTAGCAGCATACATTTATTAAAAGGAGCTAGGCTGCCTCCACAGGTATTATATACCTGTGAGCACGTGACTATGTTGCTTATGACTCAGAGACCTGGATTGCCTAAACAACAAAAACCCTGCGTGCCGGAACATCGATAAAACTTAAAAATTTATACAAGTCGCATTCAGTGGCTACTATTGAAGCTCTCGAGTCCCTCTTATTAAAGATATACGTTCGTGTCGTCGCCAGTAGGCCATATCTGCGGGCAGCCTCCTTTCATGACGCAAGAGACTTTTTTGACTATAGCTTCGCTATCAAACTTTTGCTACCTCTAATACTTACAAAATAGCTTTATCCAACCTTTAAACCCTTGGTACTATGTTAGTAACCGTCATTATCTTTGTGGCTGCAAAAGAACGTAAAGTTAGACAAGGCTGCCACGCGAGACAGTACCTCGAATCGAGGTGACTAACGATATTTGGTTAGGGCAACGACCCCGCGCTTTCCCCCGGACCTCATGACGACAAACTAATTACTGCCTAAGATTCAAGGCTAGGACCTGAACTCGAAAAATTGAAGGCCTAGGTTTTTGTTTTTTTCATCCACTCTCCAATTTATTCGGCTTCCTTCTCAGCGACAAGAACAAATTACGCTCAATCGAAAGTGACTTCGAATACCCTATGCCTATGGCTTCCAGAAGTCCAGCCTCAGCGCCTGGCCGGTCTTGCGCGCTTCCAATGCTGTACGACGAAATCATTGCCGCGAGGCTGCCGCTCAGCTGACTCCGCCAGCCCTATTCTCCTGAACCAAAAACCGGCCTCTTACTATGTACGGACTCCTTGGACGCTTTTGCATCTTACGCTATTGGTTAACCCAGCTGTTAAGCGCTGTTGGCTGCGGCAAATGATCCAATCTATGAACTCCAGAACTAGGAAGACTGCGAAGAAGAGCATTGTACGTACCCGTCTCGATACGTATGTTCTTTTTATACACAATAGCCCTATCCAAGACGTAGTAGAATGCTGATTCAGATGCATGTAGGATGAGTGAAGCGCTGAGAACAACTTCACTGTCAAGACGAACGGATCTACGACAAATCCTCGCCGAAGATGACGCCAGAGAACATACAGCAGGGACACCTGTGGAAGGACTTCGCAAATAGCCTTACCGAGCCGACCAACTCCATTTGTGGTTTGGCATTGAATGGGATACAGTACATCCTGTTGGGTATCAACGCATGGGTGCAGCCAATCCTCTTGTCGGTGGTGTCGCACAGCAGGACACGCCAGGCGTTGGCACTGCCCATCCCAGTTGGATGAATCGACGTGGTCTTTACTAATCCCAACCACCAATTTATTTCCATGGTGTTTGAAATGTTTACTTCCATCAGGTCATTCCAAACCCTCATCGACATCAACGATTAGATATGGATCCAGCCTCGGGCTCTCCCTTGCAACGCATTCAGTACAAGCCTCTCGACGCTTCTCGCAACGAGATTCGAGTTTTATCCTTCGAGCCTCCCTCGACACCCGATGACTTGAGCAGTCGCCTAGATCGCATTCTGGGTTTACGTCTCGATCCCTTGCGCCTGACACTTGAGCACGTATCTTTGGACGACTTCAAGCCAGAATATACAACATTTCGTACCGAACGCCCTACGCAATGGAGCAGGAGTCAGGTTGACGACGCTTGGTGCGAGCAGTTTGACTTTGAACTAGGGTCAACATCCTCAGACGTGTTCCGCACTATTGCTAGGTTCACATGGGGCGACTACACAGCAATTAGTTACATGTGGGGAAGCCCAGAAGATACGAAGACAATCACCATTAATGGGATGCCCGTTACACACTGTTGAAAAGCAGGAGGGACAGCGACATCAAGTTCGTCCATCTCTTCGAATCTTCGTCGCAGACGTTACAGTATTTGGCGATTAGTTAATAGACTAGAATGCAATTTTTGTATTGTTTTGACTCGGAGCACAGGCCACGGATTGATCGCAGTAATTTGGTCTGCGACATTAGTTAACTTACTCGCTTCTCCGTGGAAGCAACCATCCTAGGATTTCGAATTGGATTTGCAATGCTGGCGCCTGTACTTGGCGACGCAGTCAGCCAAATATGGCTGTAGTTCTGGGTTTGTCAAATTGCGCCTCGAGGGGAGTCCAAAAGCCGTTTCAGCTACGGAAAACCCTCGACGCCGTGTCTAAAGAGCATCCACAATCTGCTCCAGAGCCGTCTTTTGGCGCGTAATTATTTGGATATGCTTGATCGCCTCTATATGAATCGCCTGTGTGACGAAGCCTGCTTTGAGACCTGACACCAATGATATTTACTTGGCCACAATTTGGGGTAAACTTAGAAATGGCACCCGCTGATGACCATTATGTCATCTCATAATCAACAGCCATCCGGAAACATCGCTCTCCCTCTCTATCACAGAGTCCCAAACATCCACGACCAATTTCAGAGAGCCAGTGAAAGCATTCTGGGTCGCAGGAAAGAGGGATATTCCATCCTACAGCTGCAACCCTTGGGACTTCTATGAACTGTTTGTGGAGTGCAGCTCAGATGTCTCCCTTGTGCTGTGTAATGAAAGGACTGAAGTTCGAATGATAACGACTTATTCTATGGCGTTCGATGGGCGTGGTTTCAGTCTTCCTCAAATTCATCATCCAAATTTCACGGAAATTTATGAGCTATACTATGCTAAAGATCAGGTGTTCGTAGTCTCTGAGTATCTAGACTTCTCACTAGAAGACCTGCTTAAACAGGGATTCTTCAACGATGGGAACAAGAATGTCTTAGGTAGGGAAATTAAGTCTATCTAAGATTAGGTGATTAGAGAAAATACGGATATAACAAAGGGAGAGTCTAATAGCTAGAAAGCATCAAGACTGATTCAATATTAATGTTTTAAACTTAGCGGGATTGATCTATCTCTAGTACTAAATTGACATTAAACAAGCCATGAAAGGCCGGCAAGTCGCCGCAATTCGATGCTTGGCATACAATTTGTAAGGCCCCGAGCCAAAAGGGAATTAAAAACACAAAGAGCATATTATACCATTGGCATGCCTAACCACCAAGCAATGCAGCAGGCACTAAGACTGCGTACTCTCCAAATCCGCTTATAACAGTTTGATAAGTAGCAACCCAAGTACTGTGCTGAATACCACAGTTGCATGACGGTGTGCGTCAAAAGCCACTTGGCTAGTGGAATCGCTAGTTGCATCGGTGCTGGCGTTTGACGCATTGACTATTTTGGCGATCTGCTCTTCGCCTTCCACTAGAACCAATGCCATACCACTCTATGAAGTCACCAAGGCCGTTAGTCACCACCGAGACAATGGTTTCGAGAGCGGGATCCTTACCACCAGGTGCCACTGGAGATGACAATGAAGGAGCCATGCTCCAGGATTATCCGTCACGTACCTGAGACGATATTAGTAAGTCCCGCACCGGCACGTGGCACCAATGGAACCTATTGTGCTTACCGAATAACCACCCAACCTGACGGGGGCAGTTCTGCTGTGTCGCGGTATGGAGGGTTCTGTAGGTTGATAGAAGACTGTGGTGCGTCTGTGATAGAGCTGTAAGGGAAGGGTCCTTCACCGGAACCGAGAACCCAAAACTTGTGCCCGTGAAGATGCATCGGGTGGCCCATCTTTAAAATGTGGTTAGCTTGAATTTCAGGTAGTAACACACTCGACGAGAATAGCTCACTGTGTCCATCGAGTCCTTCGCGATAGTCATAATGATGTCGATCGTGGAGTTGAAGGGCATATAAACTGTGGTATTTGCCTGCCAACCATCCGAGACGTTACCAAGGAGTATCGGTGTCTTCGGCTCCGCGAATGGATAGCCGTCTATAATCCATTCTGTGACGCCCGTTTGACTTATTGCAAACGATTTGGTCAGATTAGCCGCATTGGTAGGCGGCTTGTTGCCATCGAATGGTGACAGAAGAGACGGGTTCAGCGTTGCAACATCCCCCTTCGCCGATCCGTTTGTCAGCATCCATACAGATGCAGGGTCATTCGCCACGTTCATCGAAGTACTATTTGCCGTCGAATCCTTTCATGCGCTCAGCAAACATTTGATAACGGCTATCACATAGGAGATAAAACTTACATTATAAGATATGATAGCCTGGTCCTCCAAAACTTGCTGCATGTCGCCGGCAGGATAAGTTGCAAATCTAAGAAAATAATTTCCAGGGCTCTGGTCGAGCTTGATCATGACAGAGTAACGTTGGCCGAGCGCTAAATAAAGAACCTTTTATATCGTTAGGAACACCCGTCAAATCACGGTCTAGGGTATACGGACCTTGACCTCCTGCAGTGCTACAAACAGCCCATCTGAAGCATATACGTACATAGAGTGAGCGTCTAGCGATACGCCTAATTTGCTTACGGAACCTGCGTTGACGAGATTGAGAGCAAGCCATCCTAGCGTGTTATTGGCAGGAATCGTTAACAATTCAGACGTGGTATTCGTACATGATTCGGGTGGCAGAGAGCTTATATTGAACCCTGGCTTGAACATCATCGGTGGCATGCAGCCGCGAGGCGTTAACGAGTCCATCCCTGGCGCCATGCCCAACATTGTCGACATACTGGACATTTCCATTGTCGACGAGCTGACGGCCGCTTGACTTGGGGGGGATGTGGGAGATGGCGCCATCGTCATATCCGAAGCCATCGAACTTGCCCCCATGTCCGAGCTGACTGCAGCAGCCCTCATTTGCATACTGGGCATACTCATTGTAGAACTAGGACTCAGTCCAAGACCAGTACCCGCTTCGAGGACGGATTCCGGGAGGCACTGAACCCTCCCTTGACCATTTGCGAGAAGACTGTCGACACAATTTGGGAAGGCTCCAGTCTCGAAATACTGTTCGTATATCACGTCCGACAGACTGTGAGTCCAGTCATTCAACAGGACGGAAGGTGCGTCGCGTTCAGCCTGAAGAAGAGCCTCCAACTCCGCAGGGGTGTTTGCGAGACTTTCGAATGGTCGGCGACGTGAAGATGAAGGGCGAATCATCAATGGGCCACGGATGGCATCGTTGTAGTAAGCTCGGAAGTGAGAGTGATACCAGTAGAAGCCGTACTCATTCTCTACGGAAAACCTGTAGGTGAAGTTACCACCGGGGGCGATCGGAAACTAGTACCATGTGGTTAGCAAACGAGCAGCTGCATTGAGGATTGGATTTGGTGACCTCAAAGCCGTGAACTGACCTGTGTGACGCCAGGGACGCCATCCATCTGGGGAGTCCCGCGCTGAAGGAGGCCTATTCGAACAAGTCAGCATGCTACAGTGAGAATGCGCATCAGAGTCCTGATCCGCTGCCCTTTCCGGGTGCGCTTGAGATCACTAACCGTGCCAATGGATCGTGCTTTCAACGGGCAAAGCATTCTTAACGAACACTTCCAGCTCATCTCCCTCGTCAACTTCGATCAATGGGCCGGGTTGCTGGCCATTGATGAGGTACACCTCGCGAGAGACACCGTCTACAAACAGTCAGTGCGGTGCATTGCAACACATCATGCAAAGGTCTTACCTGGAGCCCTCGTTCCGCTGTGGATAGTGAAGTTGTACGTGCGCAGAGCAGCATTAGATGATCCCGCCCATAGTAGAATTACAGCCGCAAGAGCTGTTCGCGCCGTGAACATGTTTGCTAACGTTTTCTTGCAATCAACTTGTCAAAGCAAAATCTGAGGTGCAATGTTGTTTGAAGAATTCGAGGTCGCTTGAGACAAGATCTTAAGGCTGTTTCCCCTGATGTGCCCGACCGCGTTTTGCGATGTTTTTGCGTGTTCTCGCCACCTGTTGTGAACACTTTCTGTCACGTTGTGGCGGCTTGGCGATTGAGTTGTTTTTGCGTGGTGCTGCTGATTGGACTGATCCTGGTTTGGTGGGAGGCTTGGAAGCTTGGACGACACAAGGGTCGTAACTCCTTTAATGTTTGATGAATACGTAAGTGTACCTAACTCTAATCCTTATTGTGGTATTGGTCAACACCCCTGGAAGCAAGGACGTGAGACTAGCAGGAGGGCAATTACTTCCAATCTATTTAACTCCCTCGTCCGCCGCTGCTCCCTCCCATCATAGTTCCCTCTAGCATCGATCAGAACCATTATCACTCAACAGCCATCGTCCTTGGGTTACGTCATCACTCAGTACTTGCACAAACCAACCCTCCAATCAACAACTGGCAGCATCACTACAATCATCACCCCCGCTCTCCTATTTGCAAGCAGCAGCCTCGCGCAAATGTCCATGCCCGGCATGTCAACCTCAATGGACACCGCGATGTCAATGCCTGGAATGTCAATGTCGTCCACCTCCATGGACCCCGCAATGTCAATGCCCAACGCTATGAGCTCCGGAATGACCATGACTACCACGGCGTCGTCTGCCAAGTCGTCCTTGATGGCCAGCGCAACCTCTACGTCGAGCAGCAGCAGCGCCACAGTATCAACAAATGCTGCCCCTGGTAGCACCGGTCCTTCAGAAGCGATGATTGCCGCTATCGGGTTGGTTACTTGGGTCGCTCTTGGGGTGTCAAATGTATTCTGAATTTCATGTCAAGGTTTTTAGTGTTGAGGTGAGCCGCCACCCTCGGTGGAGCCAGGTTTCAGCTTCATCTCTGTCATATACACCATGGATATTCGCTATTACTTCGCCGCTGCTCTGTATCTTGTCGTGAAGCCTCGTGATATGTACCCCCTCCTGCCACCCTTTATGTAACGCTCTTTCACTAGGGTTTGCATTCTCCCCTCAAACGCTTCATCATCATCGTTCATCAATTTAGGGCTGTTAGAATTCAGTTCATCTGAGTCTCATTAATGAAGAGAGCTACCTTTTGACAGTTGACGTTTGTCGTTCATTCCTGGTCCACCACTGTGGTACACACTCGTTTGGCTTTCCTAGCTGGACAATCTCAGACAGTAGGAATGCTTCTCAATAATAGGGGAAGCGGTCAAAACGAAAGGTACAGGTAGGGGACAAATATATCCATTTCCTCAAACTATCGTGCTCCCGCTAGCTAGAATAAGCCTTGTATATTGAATCTCCCAATGTACCCTAGTCATGACTGCCTACAGAAAGGAGATTAGGGGTTCGAGCAGCTTTCAACCACGCTCATCGAATTTATCCACAACCCAACCAATTTGGTTTGAAAAACTACCCCATCCATGAATCGTATCGATTGTCCACCTCGTCTTCTCGGATCATGCTGAAATGCGTTAGTGTTGGTACTTGATCAGTATTTAGACCTTCCGAGGACAGAGAAAGAGCTATCGCTGACCTATCACCTGGAACCCCAAGCCGGGCTCGTTTTTGCGCCTCTTGGCAAACCCGACAGTAGCTCATGTGGACTTGTTGCAGTTGACTACGTCCTAAATTTCCGATAAAACGAAAGGCTCTTCGACAGAGATTGTCGCCCCCGAGAATGAATCCAGCATCGCGAATACGGCCTTGTATAGTATGTCGGGATAAGTCCTTATGATGCTGTAATATTACTGAGCGCTTAGTGATCGAGGACAGCACTTCCTTTGGTGGGGGCTCTAATCGTTCGAGGAGATTGTGGATGGTAGATTGACAGCTAGTGAGAACGACGCGTTAGCAGTAGGCTTCTTGAGATTAGATCCATGACTGTGGTACCACCAACCTAGTGCAATGTAGATTATCCACAGCGAAGGAGGTGGACACTTGATGATCAACTCCGGTTGCCATGATAAGGAAGAAAAGTCCACTGGCGGCAGCAAAGTTGAAAATTGTTGAGGACAAGTTTATAAGCGGCTTGATTGACCGGATCATTCATCATCATCATCATTTTGTTTGGACTGAAGCACTGAGCTGTTGTGTTTCATGCATGCCAAAAGAAGACGCCACTGAACATGGTGTCGTGGAGGCTTAGGACCAGCCCTTTGGCTTGCATGACAACTCCACACAAGTAGTCCAAAAAAAAGACTGAGGCTAGACCTTTGGACAAAGCGTGACTTGATACTTCGGTTCTCACTGCAAAAACAACGACAACTGCTGTTTTCATCGTCCCTGTTTTGGCACTGAGCGCCAATCCCGTATTCCTGCGTGAACGGTCCTGCGTTGAGTATTCGAAATCTGATACCGCAGCTGATGGGGATGAAATCGACGAAAGTAAAGGACGTAAAGTTGCTTTCCCTCCAGATGGGTGATTTGTAATTGAGCAACAAGGCAAAGCACCTTTGGGCTGAAACTTTGTTTGATCAAACTGCGAGTTTGTGCGGCTTACCGTAATGAATTTCATGACTGTGGCGTTCTAGCCAAAGACAGAATCCAGCAGAAAAACGCGCTGATACTTAGAGTCGAAGACTCATTCGCTGCCGCAGTAGCATGTCTCGTTGGCCACTTGTAGTCGCTGCCTTTCTGTCATCGCTGTCATGAACGTGGCTTCTGACGTTGGCATCTCGGAAATCTCTGGTTGAATACCCCATTGGACAACTACCCCAGCTGTCAAGATTTCCCCAGTGCCAAGGGGAACAGCACAGGAGCGGGGCTGTCCTATCAGGGGGCTGCGTTATTTGTGCGCCTTTTAGCGCGTGTTGGTTTGAGCGTCGAAGATCGCTGCTGCCAAGGACTGAGAATCCGCAAAAACAACTCAATAACTAAGCCAGGTCGCTGTTTTAGGGAACGTGCACTGCCGTTTCTGGGCATCCAGAGAGTGCATTGTGCCGTCCACGAATGAGCCAGATCCAGGAGACACCGATGACTGTTACTTGGGGATCAAAAATAGCTTGTGACCTCGGCCACCTGCTCGCAAGGAAACGCACGACTTGCCATTGGTGGTGCACGAACGCCTGTTCCTTAATTGAGCATGGCACAACGTACGCGGCCCGCACTCCTAGACCATCGCTACAAACCCCTCAGTAGGAAGGCGATCACCCTCAACTCATATATGCCTGCGCCCTTCATGATAGCAAGAAGTTTGCGGCGCACAGTTTACACTTCACCTCTTCGAACTCCATCAATCATGACTTCTAATTCATCCACAACCGTCGAAGCAAGCCCAAGGGTGCACCAACTTCTTCAGAGGCTGCACTCCTTGTCGGAAACCCAAGAGAAGTCCTTCTCTCAGATATTATTTTACGTATCTCGGCTTGTTCGCTTCTTGATGTTCCGTGAGATATGGTCCCCTGCGGCTGAAGAGCACATGAAGGACAAATTTGTTGCTTTAGATGCCGACAAATGTCGATTTATCTATCTCTTGGCAAGGAGCCTAGGAGCGCGCAACGTGGTTGAGGCCGGTACTAGTTTTGGGGTCTCGACGATATATTTGGCGTTGGCTGTGGGTCAGAACATGGCTCAAGGAAAGAACTCTCTTGAAGCTACAACAATCGCAGGGAAGGTGATTGCTACAGAAAAGGAACATGCCAAGGCAGTCAGAGCGAGGGAATATTGGAAGGAGGCGGGAGATGAAGTAGAACCGTGGATTGAGCTCCGCGAGGGGGATCTGCTGGAAACGCTGAAAATCGAGGAGGGCATGCCACAGGAAATTGACCTCCTGCTGCTGGATAGTACGCTCCTCTCCGACCTCCGAAAGAACGTTTGCTAATACCACACAGTCTGGACACCTCTAGCCCTTCCTACCCTCAAGATCGTCCAGCCAAGGCTGAAACGCGGCGCTGTTGTTATCACAGACAATGTGTCCGTAGCAAAATTCTTATATAAGGAGTTTCTTGAGTATATACGACGTCCAGAGAATGGGTTCAGGCCCCTTACAATACCTTTCAGTGGGGGGTTGGAAGTGTCGGTGTATTTGCCAGAGGAATGACCAGTGGTTCGGCATTGCATGTAGTCGTAAAGCTGGCGTCGATAAGTCATGGCATGACACGACTTTTACATCACAAATGTAAGGTTTATAAAAGTGGTGTATCTTCAGAACTTCTCTGTCGTGTTAGTAGCGCACAGTTCATGCAAGTCGTCATCTGGTGGCATGGCGGTTGAGAGAGATTGGATTGCAAATTTATATCGGGAGAATCAGTAGGGCATTGCACAACTCCGAGTGTATCTCTATTAGAAAATCATCGTAATTAACTGCTTCTACTACATTGAAAAAGTATAGCTGCGAATTTCATTGGCTTTAGCTCAGAAAATCATGGTAAACTGATCAACGTGTCAACTCACCGCTGCTAAATGCAAAAATGATTGAGAATACATTTCAATTTCTATCAAACCAATAACTGCTGACAGCTTTGCCCGTCCTCACACCCACTCCCAGTAGTCAGTGGATCGAGGTATTGGCCACCATGCGCCGGAGGGTCACTAGCTGTTCCTTCGTTACTATGGGGATTCGTATATTGATGCTACAAGACACTGTAGAGGTAATAACGAGAGGCAAGTTGTCGCACGAGCCCACATAGATGCGCAGATCACGCGAAAACTCGCACAATTGCCGCATATTTCCACTCTACACATGTTCTTGTGTGAATAGGAAGACATGATTAAAAGCTGCATTCGACCCCGATTTAATCAGTGCTTTGAGTGACTGCAATTTTGGAGGAGTAAGTTAAAAGACTATATTACTTTTATCGTGTATGCCAACGGCTCTTTCCCAGACGTATCATTCGTTCGCCGCTATATATAAAATTCAACGCCCTCACGGCGTTTAGTATCTAAGGCTATAAGGCTTTTCCATTGTTCAAAAGGAAAGATAAGAACCGTACTACAGACTTCACCTTAGGAGGTTCTCTCTGCGACGATAAGAGATACAATAAGAACGGTTCGCAAAGGTCCTAACAGATATTGCTCCTACGGCCTCGCTTTGGGATAAGTCGCTGGCGCATCTCCAGGAAGCTCCCAGGGTGAACTACCTCATTGACTCCTGGTGCCCCATTCATCCGGTCCAACCAGATCTGTGACAGCAACAACACCCGCATCATGTCATCGGTAAAGGCAAAGACCAGAGGCCGTCTTCAAGCTAACGTGAAGCTCATTGTACGGAAGAAGGTTCAGGGTCTCGCCCACCCCTATAGGTGGTGAGAAGCATCTATCCACAGAACCACATCAGCCTGGCAGAATCAGACGGGTAGGCGAGACCCACACTGAACCCTTCCTCACAAAGCAGATCGGCTGTCACCTGTCAAGGAGACGAAACGTTGCTGATACAGGAGGAGCGCGATCATCACGAAAGTTTTGCGCTTGCAGCGGTTGGTTGGAACCAAAGTCTTTGTGGCCAGGCTAAAGCTGCTTAGCTCGAAGTGATGTTGGGCGGCTGAGTTTCGCGGTCGGGCAACTATTGCCGTACGCACAAACAACTCACTGAAAAAAAATGAAGCCAGATTCGATGACGTTAACAAGCAAAAAGAGCGCACAGGTTCTAAAACAGATTCGCCCTAGTTCTCCCTCGCTCTCTACGCTTCTTTTGTGATACTCGACTTTAGCGTGGCTCTATGAAACTTGTCCAACGCCTTCAGGCACTGCGCACAATTGCCGCAGCTCAATTCGAAGCTTCTAGGTGCTGAAGCTCGACCTTGCTTACCAATGTGCAGGCAGAGGAAAGCCACCTTCCGTGCTGCAAAACCAGTCGCGGGTTTAAAGGAACTCTGGCCAGCAGTCACAAACCGTTAACTTTCTCATCACGCTCATCATTTAATCACAACTCAAGACTCTGTTATCCGGATCATTACCACTTCCACACGGTTGATGATAGTTATACTTTGCGACAATACCCGCCAAGTCCAGTGGAAATTTTAGCGGCTGATCACGGCTACCACCATGGACGGGGCCTCCACCAGTCCCTCCCTTCGTCGGACAGTTTTCCTTGTTCCGAACCTCCACTGCCCTTCCTGCGCGTCCCACATCGAATATTCACTCCTCAATCTCCAGCCAAAACCAAGCTCGATCTCCCATTCTATCGTCTCTCACTCGGTCACTGTCTATCACAATCCTTCCCTTCCTGTACCGACCATATCCGAGGCTTTGGAACAAGCAGGCTACGAGGTCTACAACGTCATTACGGACTCGTCAGCCGCTGCTTCTCCCCTTAGTGATGTGCCAAATGGAGAGAATCGCGAAGCGCGAGGTCAATGGTTTGAACGAGCCGTACGGAAATGGCACATGAACGATGGGGGCCTGCAAAATGTGGACCGGAAGAAGAGAAAGAGACATATCGAGCAGTGTGACCAGTGTCGGGCGGAAGGAGAAGCAGATCTGAAAGAGACATCATCCGCCTCGACCACAGACGAGAAGACCCTGCGGGGAACAATCGACTGGCAGGAAGGGAAGGGAAGAAACATTACGGATGTTTCGATCGAAAAAGAGACGGACCACCCTTTCGTGGTTGTAGGCTCGGATTTTCCGCCGGCGAAAAAATTCCAAGCTTCAATCTCCATCGCAGGAATGACCTGCAGCTCCTGCGTCGGCAAGATCACTGAGGCTCTTAACGCAAATCCTTGGCTACACTCTATCGATGTCAGCCTTCTCACCAGCAGTGCGTCTGTGACGTTCGAGGGTGAAGAGCACAAGAAAGAGCTTGTCAACATCATTACCAGCATTGGCTATGATGCGACTATGGAACAGGTAGATGAGATAGGATGTCCTGAAAGGCCTAGTTCGCGCTCGACGAGCGACATGTGGCGAGCATCGTATGCCATCGGAGGGATGACCTGCAGCTCATGCGTTGGGAACATCACGCGAGGACTCGAGAGCCGATCCTGGATAAAAACGGTCGATGTCAATCTCATCACAAGTACTGCTACAGTTATCTTCGAAGGCAAAGATCACCTGAAAGAAATTCAAGCGGCAATCGAGGAGGTGGGATACAAGGCCAAGCTCGACGACGTGGTCAATTTGAACCGCGAGCAAGTCCAAGATACGCGAAGAAACATCGCAATCCGTATTGATGGAATGTACTGTGAGCATTGCCCTATTCGGGTTCAGGATGCATTGCGTGAGTTCGACCAGCGTGTAGCTATCGAAGAAGGTCCCCTAACCATCAACGACCCGATTTTGAAGATTGCGTACACCCCTCACGCACCAGACTTCACCATCAGACATATCCTCGCCGCTGTCTCAGCAGTCGATGATGCCTTTGAGCCGTCTATATTTCACCCACTCACAATGGAAGAGCGATCACGGATGATGCACGCTCGTGAACAGAAGCGTATTTTGTTCCGCGTCAGCCTTTCTGCCATTTGCGCCGTCCCCGCATTTATCATCGGCATCATTCTTATGAGTCTCGTCTCGTCAAGCAACCCAAGTCGCCAATATCTGATGAGCCCATTGGGGTCTAGCAAAGTCAGCCGAGCTGAGTGGGCGTTGTTCATTATAGCCACCCCCGTTTACTTTTGCGCAGCCGATGTATTCCATCGCCGCGCGATAAAGGAGCTGCGGGCGCTATGGAGACCAGGAAGCACGACGCCGATCCTTCGAAGGTTCTATCGTTTTGGTAGCATGGACATGCTCATGTCGTTTGGTACAACGATTGCCTACTTCTCCTCCGTTGCTGAGCTGGGTATAACTGCGACGCGGCCATCCGAAATGGCCTCGATGAAGACGAATTCCTCTTACTTCGACTCGGTGGTCTTCCTAACCATGTTTTTACTCATCGGCAGGATGATTGAGGCGTACAGCAAGGCAAAGACGGGAGATGCGGTCACGATGTTAGGAAAGCTTCGACCAACCGAAGCCATCCTAGTCACCCGTGACGGCATTGATCAGAATTCTTCTGAACCAGTCGTGCGCCAAATCAACGTCGACTTGCTCGAACGCGGTGACGTAGTCAGAGTCCTGCATGGCGGTTCGCCGGCCTGTGACGGGACTGTCGTAGAAGGAGAATCAAAATTCGACGAGTCTAGCCTGACTGGTGAGTCAAGACTCGTAGCAAAGTCTATCGGGGATGAAGTCTATTCCGGTACAGTGAACAAGGACGGTCCGGTCTTAGTCAGGATATCAGGGGTCTCTGGAGCCTCCATGCTGGATCAGATTGTGAAAGTGGTGCGTGAAGGGCAGACCCGACGTGCCCCAATCGAACGGGTGGCAGACGTCCTCACGAGTTACTTCGTGCCAGTCGTCACTCTGATCGCCATCTCCGATTGGATCATCTGGTTAGCTCTCGGTCTCTCTGGTGCGCTCCCGGAGGAATTCCTTGACACGGACGTTGGAGGCTGGCCGTTTTGGTCGTTACAATTTGCGATCGCAGTCTTCATCATTGCTTGTCCGTGTGGCATCGGCCTTGCCGCACCAACAGCCCTATTTGTCGGGGGAGGCTTGGCCGCTCAACATGGAATCCTCGTCAAAGGGGGGGGAGAAGCGTTTCAGGAAGCTAGCGGCTTGGACTGTATAGTCTTCGACAAGACCGGCACCTTGACGCAGGGAGGCGAGCCCGAGATTACTGATCACGAGTTTTTATCTCGCCGCGACGACAAAGCTATAGATGCAAAGACGGTTCTCGGCGTCTTGAAGAGACTGGAGGAGAGCAGCAGCCATCCCATCGCAAAGGCTGCCGTCTCCTTCTGTGAATCAAGCGAGGCACGGGACGTGGGGACCAGACGCATTGAAGAAATTGCGGGAAAGGGAATGAAAGGCTCATTTACGACGGAGATGCTGCAGGGGCGGCTTGTGGAGGCCCTCGTTGGCAATGAGGCTCTGATGGCTGAATACGGAGTCGATGTTCCAAGCGAGGCGATCAGAACCCTAGGCTCTTGGAAGACTCAGGGAAAGTCGATTGTTCTATTTGCGACTAGGATTATTCCTGACTCCCAGTCGCCACAGTCCGAGCCGTGGAGTCTGTTCGCCATCTTCGCAGCTTCGGACCCGCTCCGTCCAGAGGCTTCCGCTGTCATCGAAGCTCTCCAGCAACGAGGGATAGACGTCTGGATGCTCTCCGGTGACAATCCTACTACAGCCTGCGCCGTCGGCGCCATGGTTGGGATTTCGAAGGAGAACATCATTGCCGGGGTGCTACCCGACCAGAAGGCCGAGAAAATCCAATACCTTCAGAAGAGTCTTAAGAAGTTCAAGTCTCGGTCTGTGTTTGGACGAAAACATGAATACACTCAGCAGAGAGCGACGGTTGCCATGGTAGGGGACGGTATTAATGATGCTCCTGCTTTGACAGTTGCAGATGTCGGAATTGCTATTGGGTCGGGTTCCGATATCGCTATCTCCTCCGCCGAGTTCGTCCTTATCTCGTCCAATTTGACTTCTTTGCTCACCCTCATCGATCTCAGCCGCACCGTCTTCAGCAGAATCAAGTTCAATTTTGGGTGGGCTTTAGTATACAATCTTGTTGCTTTGCCCATAGCTGCCGGAGTATTGTACCCGGTAAGGAGCAATGGGACTCACGTAAGACTCGATCCTGTCTGGGCAAGTCTGGCTATGGCTCTGAGCAGTGTAAGCGTTATTTGCAGCAGTTTGCTCCTGAGGAGCAAATTGCCGGTTGTAGGGTTCAGGCCGGAGAAGACGTTTCTCCAATAGAGACAGACGCAGAGATGCGCGCGGCGTGAGTGGTCTGTGCACATGACGAGGTTGTGTTTCCTATAAAGAATCAACTTTTTTGTATCTCTTATTCTCTGCGGCCTATAGAAATGCAAGATAGAAAATTAATTTGCTGTATTCACTTAGAGAATACTCTTTCGGATGCTGTTAACTCCAGATCACCTTATTAACTCTATGCAATGCCACCCACATATGCAGGCAAGGGAATCCAATGTCACATGGTCTTTGTAACTTGGAGAACGATTGAGTTTTTGACTCCGGCACGCATGACACCCCACTCTGGCACCCATGAACTGCTTCCCAGAATCCGAGTCCCTACGCTGGTCATAAAACTATCAATACAAGCTGTGGATCGAGGGTAAGCCGAACAGGGATTAAAAAGATGAGGTCTCGTACACATTTTCCTTCTAATAATTCACAATCAATACATACCATCTGGTTTTCTAGTAAATTGCCATGAGATTTGCTTGTCTGGATTAAGGTAGAGCTGGTCGTGCTAGCTACGAACATGTCAAGCGCAGCAAAAACATCCCTTGGCAGCCAATCCACCTTCCTTGCCATACCAGAGCACGTCCAGTCGATGGCCCCACGTCATCTACCCACTCCTCTCCTTTTAACCGATTCTCGACTCGCGGCCGACTATGCTTTGGGAACCACAAGCTTCCCAGCATTGACCTCCTTCCCGATGGTCTTGAGCGAGGCAGGGATCATGTCGAAGGTCACCCTATCATCGGCGGTCACAGTGACGGTTTGCGATTCGATATCAATATTGACAGACTGAACACCAGACATGCCAGAGACAGCTTGGCTAATGGAAGACTTGCAGCCTAGGGGACCGCTTGTAAGTAACGCAGAAACACACCAGGTGATGAGAGTCCACTAACCTCCACAGGACATCTTGACGTTGTATTCGTACGTACGGGCCATGGCTTTCTCGTTCTGTAAAGCTTGTTGTGGTGGTATTGCTGGTTGGTTTTAGTTTTGGTTTCTTGCTGGAGGATGTTGGTTTCTTTGTGAGGATCTTGGAGCTCTGCCAACAAGCAGTGAACAGGCCTTTATAGGTCGACAAAGCTACCATTCTGATGGAATAACACGTGGCCGCTTCAAGACACGGCGCTTGCATTGAGGGTTTTGTGCGGTGCCTGCATTTCTACAGTGGCAGCCTGTGTGCGATGTCTACATGGTGGTTAGAGACGTGTTTTGCGCCTCGAGTCCATGCAAAGGAGTGCAAATAAGCTTTCAAGATTCCACGAGATTGTGGGAGTGGGTGTTGCGGGGGTGGGTGTTGCTTGTCGGGGATCTCGCTCTTGTCAAACGCGACCAGCACTGAAACATGAAAATCCTGGGCGCCAAGGGACGCGCAAATGCCGCCAGTGGTGGGCAGGAATCGACGTGAGCCTGCTGGGCAAGCCTTGCTTGGCACTTGTTTCAGTGGCAGCACCACTTCCCCCAAGCTGGAGCCAACCAGAAGGCCATGCTCAGACGAATCCTTCACCACCCATCCAAAGCAACGCGTACCGCACAGCTTTTATAATTCGGCAGCACTCAGAACACAAGCTCACTCCTCTGCTTGTAATTTCAGACGGCGTCGTTTTCTTCCCTTCCATTCCATCTTCTCGTTTTCTGCTTTAGTGGTACTGGATGCCCCCCGCCCTTCCCGCGTTCAGCCTCCCACCAAAAGAACACCATCATTGCCCATCATGGACGGAATGAGCATGCCAATGGCGATGCCCACGCCTACCACCGCTGATATCGCCAGTGCATCGTTCGTCGCTGCAGCCCTCGAAACTAGTACGGCGCCGACGGCCATGGCGGGCTCGTCGTCGGTGGGCGGCGGCATGCAGGGCATGTCATCCTTCGTCCACTTCGGCTTCGGAGACCCGTTCCTCGCATCTCTCTTGACGCCGATTACCGTGGCGGGTTATTTGGCCCTTTTGTTCCTCCTAGCCATGCTCAGCTTCCTATCCCGTGTTTTATTGATCGCCAGCGACAAGGCAGACAAGAAATGGTGGGTGCCCGCACATGTCCACACATCCGAATCGGGACCAGGCAGCGGCATTTGGATTAAGGACGAGGAGAAACAGCTGGAAACAGCATCGCCAAATAAAGTGACGGTCTTAAGTGCTTCGCTGCTCATTGCGAGAAGCATGCTCAAGGTTCTGAATGCAGCGGTCGCCTATCTCATGTACGTGTTGAAGACTCCTACTATCAAGTTCCCAGGGCTAACCAAAAGTATTATGGTAGTATGCTCGGAGTTATGACGCTCAATGCTGGGTACATAATGGCTCTCCTCGTCGGGGTCTTTATTGGGGAAGTGGTCCTTCACCGGTACGCGTCGTCCAGCCATCATTGATACTGGCGCATTGCGGTTCTGGCACAACTTTGATTGCGGGTCCTTGGGAGCAACGCAGTCATTGTTCAGGTCGATGATTGTCCTAGAATGCGCGGGTCGCTCGGTGGCATCGTTCTGTTGAGGCACCAACATTCGTTCGTAGCTCACTGTACCACCTATTACTGTTTGTCAATCTCGTGGTATATTTAGTCAAGCCTTACCACCAAGCCTATTCAGTCAGTAGCTAGTTGCGCGAGCTACCAATCCAACTATGCCCAGTTTAACGCACAAGCTGAAGAAATTCCAATCCCAACTCCAGTATCCGGCGCTCAAACGCCAGAACAGGCTTTGAGCAGTTCGTAGAAGATCCAACTACCTTGGGTACATTTTGATGGACGGCATGATTGCCTGAATGAATGCCTCCTGCCGATGAGAAGTGGTCATTAGAGCGCGTTCTCGAGTAGTTAGGGTATATGCCCTGAAAGTGCTGCAGTGATCAGTCTAATACTCTGCACATATAAAGTAAAAAGTGGCAGCGAAAATCTGCAACACCTACGCACTCGTCAACCCAATATAACCCGTACGATTTCTTCTGCAGTTCTGGTCTCTGATGTGGCAACAGGTGAAACTTTCCCGACATAAACGCAGAGAACCTTGAGTAAACAATATTCGAAGTTGCGTCCATGAGAGATCTAGGATTGTTCGATAGAGAGGGGAGTTAAGCAGATTCAAAGATGTAAGGCTGATTACAATTCTACACAAAAGACGCAGCTACGGGGGGTACTTAAAGAGCACCGGAAGGTGTGGAGAAAACGCTCTCAAACTTGCTCACCCCTGCAAAATGCTCTCAAACTTGCTCACGCTAAACTGATTTGGGTCCCTAGACCCTGCCAACCTTGCCAACCATATCCCTCAAAACATCGCAATTGAGCAAGTTTTTGGCAGTCACCCAGCATTAGCACAAAAAGAGCATAACTCGTCAAATCAAAATCTTCTTTCATTCGTGCTCTCATTGCTCGTCTTCGTGACTTGTGAGGCGAAGATGCTGCCATTGCACCGGGAAAGTGGGGTTTGTTTGTGGGACACTTTTCCAGAGGGCAGAACAGAACAGTTCGCGTGTGGAAATGGCGCGAACGCAAGTCAAATTTTAGCGAGCGAGGTCGCCTATTCAGACCCCAGAACACCTCTACTGAAAGACACAACAGAGAAGGTCGGATTACTGGTTGAGTTGATTAAATATGCGCCTTTGAAAGGCCCCTGACTAAATTTCATTCCACCCCAACTCCATTATATGTCAATCTACCATGTATCTCTGTTCATACATCCTCTCATCAACTAAAACCAAGTAACAAAAATTAATTTCTACCCAGCATGACCAGCAGCAATAAACACTCTCTCCCTCTTCATCCCCAAACTCAACACGGTGGCAAGTGCACCAGCGGTGATAACAAGGATATAGGTTTTGCTCATGGCAGTGACAATTGCCTTCAACACCTCCATTTTCACAACATCGCTCAAACTAGCAACAAGAGCACTTCCAGCACCAGCAATAGCCTGCTGGACCTCCGCCAATGGCGTACCAGGCAGAAGCTCCGCGATCGAGGTTTGAGATTTATTAAGGAAGACTGAGTTTGCAATAGCTAAAGCGATAGTGACGCCAGAGACCTGTGCGCAAGTGATAAAGCCTACGGCTGAGGCGATGAGTTGTGGGTCCACGATAGCTTGCGCTACGGAGAAAGAAGCTTGTGCAAAAAGACCGTCGCCGAATCCGATGATGGTACTGTAGCTATACACTCTTGCTACTGCTGGGGAATTTGCCGAAGGTCCAGCTCCAAGACCTACCATCTTTCTTGTATGCCACTAAGCGCTGCTCGTCCAGGTGCGACCATCGGCTCTGCTAGAATCTCCATTATCGCTGCTGAAGGCCGGATCTCCATCCCTTGAATCGCTATTATCATCGCTGCTTGACGGCTCGATCGTCTCCGTTGCAGGAGCCTTGACGTCAACGAACCAATCGGCCCACCTCCAGTTCAAGAACGATCGTCCCATCTACACATCGTAGGGTCGCCATATTACTTCTTTGAACTTTGTCGAACAGCGCACCCGGATGGTTCCTATGCTTTCTGCTGTCCATTCAACACGCCTTTTCTTAGGCTGCAGCGGTACTTGATGGACCTTGGAATGTGCGGCAGCATCGTGATTAATCGGAGCCTTTGCTGGGGCCTCCTTGCTAGAGCAGATTTCCAATACTGCGGGATTAATCGGCAAATGAAGGTGTTCCGAGATCGATGGCAGTTTGAACTCAAGATTGTACGTCACATCACCCCGATCTTGGTGCGTTTGAGACAAAACTTGGAGGGGCAATTCTTGATACTCAGCAACTGGTACCGCCTCTGTTGCCGCACACGGGTTCCGAGAAGTTCGCCAGGCATGTTGGTGGCTATTATCGACGAGAGTCGGCCGACATCCATAATCAGCCTGGGGCTGCGCGTCGTCAATCTCAGGTGTGGTGACAGCGCCACAAGGGGGCGAGGCTGCCTAGGCGGAGCCCTGGTGTTTGCCTGCGGCAGATGGCTCGAGTCGCGGCAGGCGCTGCGCGTGGCTTTCGTCGCTTTGCTCTTCATCGCCAGTATCGCAGGTGTTGTATTGTCATCGGTGTTCACGGAATGGTGGGTTTCGCTTCTGATCTCGGTATACATGTCTTGGTGCCTCCGCTTCTCTCCCCGTTTCCCCGCATCAGGATCGTCGCTCCGTGCCGGGCCTGGTGGAGTAGAAGGAGTATGGCCGAGCTTATCGTTGATCGGAGTTGCTGGATGCTTGGGATGGGTCTGAGACTGTGCTCGGCTCAATTTTGCTCCGTTAGCAACTGTTCCTCAAGATTTCCAAAACAAGACGCTCATGATGCAACTAGTTACCTTTAAGCTCTGCAAATAACATAGGACTGAGTGAGATTCGCAGTTGATCTTCAGTGATCCAGGTGGAGAGCTCATCGACCAGGTACTCGAAAATCTTCTTGCCTTTGCTGCGCCTGCTACAGCGCATGCGGTGAACTTGCATAACGTCCCTTCCTACCTATGGGACCGAGTTTTGAAAGAATCGCTCGCAAGGCAGCCGTGGCATCAATATCTGTACATCGTCTTCTTGACCCAAGAATCGGACCTGTTCGGATGTTCGCCCCATACGAGTCGGTACTGGGTTGTCTTTGTCTGGCGTCCAGGAGGCTGCTGGGTGCGTATCCCACGCAGTCGGAAACGGTGCTTGTCGATCTCCAGTTGCGTGGCTGGCAGAGTCTCGGTAGCCTCCTTGTCCTTGGAATCGTCCGTATCGTCTACCTCTGCTGATCACCCACGGCTGGACACCCTGCAAACTCTCCCTGCTGCCGTATCTCTACCCCTCCCGCTTCTTCCATTAGCGCTTCCTCACCAAGTTCCCTCCTAAGTGATTCTACAGCCACCCGAGTCTCCCGCTGCTCCCACTCAAGGCCCTGAGTTGGGGTACCACATCGACAAGCACCTTGCAGCTCTTCTGGTCGACTACCAGTGGTTTCGCTGCGTTCTCGACTCTGGATCTCGTCCCGTGGTGCCTCGACTGAGCAAGGACTGGGGGAGGTAGGTGCACCGGCGAATGGTGACTTTACTTGCTCCTCTTCCAAAACCAACCTAGTTCTTTCTCCAATCTAGCCATGTTCTCCTCAGTCCATCCATCATTGCCGCTGTCGGAAGGCTTTGGGAAGGAGCAGAGCGCAGGCTCCACTGACGCGCTCCGAGTGATGCTGCCGACACCTTGCTGGTTGGTCTGACCTTGCAGTGGCATGGAGGATTGGGGGAGGGTCTGGGATTGGGCTTGTGCGGAGCAGAAGGCACGCCGTGCGGCTCAGAGGCGAGTTCTGAGGTTGCGAAGGTGTCACACAGAGTCGCGTCCTGTTCAATTCACCCAGTATCGACATCACCGGAAGCGCCTTCGGCCTTATCCCCAGCACCTGCGTCATCTGAGTCGTCATTATCGAGAGTCACTGGTTGATCTGCATATAATTAGCAGACCGCTTCTGAGCATGAGGGACAGCCGGTGCACCTGCCTCGACTACCACCCTGACATTCACCTGACCATGATTGTGTTCGGTTGACTTGCAGTCCGGCGCAGTAAAGAGCTGGCTGTTCGAGACGCTGAAGGGTGGAGATCCGGCGTTCGAGGCCTCAGTTGAGATCTTTGGACGCAGAGTTGCCCGAGACTGCTCCTCGAGAAATGGAAGATCGTCGTCTGATTCATCGTCGTTGTCAGCAAGAGCGCACAGAACGAATTCACTTTCGGTGTAGCTTGTCCACGTACCTTTAGCTCTCGCTGCCGTATTTCTCTCCGCCTCAATTTGATATCCAGAACGGGAAAAGGTGACCGTAGGCTGGTGTATTCTCTGGCTGCCGCTGGCGTTGAGTGAAGGGATTGAACGGCTGGGTTCAGAAGACCAGAGAGTTTTCTGTTGTAGAATGGTTGGTTTGATAAGGGGAAATGCAATTGAACAAATTGCGTACTCTCGAGGGCAGCCATCACGAAACGAAGTGGGCAGAGGAGAAAACCAGTTTGAGCATATGTAGAATATCCAGTGACGGGAATTGAGCGGCTTAAGTGGTAATCCGTGAGCTTGTCGGAATCGGACTGCTCTCGTCCACACATCAGTTTGCCGCTCGCAACTGCCGTATGCTGTCCTGAAATCAACCTGAATCTGCGCATGAAATCTCAGCCCCTCTAGGCTCCTGACAGGATTCCTTCATCATGCAATCCCCAGTCTTCCTCGACTTCACCGAAGATCGAGAAATCGGCTTGTGATCAGTCCAATCCTGCTCGAAATCCAATCTACCACACTGATCCCGTGAAGCTTGCTGTCATCTCTGCGGAGCTGAGCCCAAATCGACCTTCCCTTTGCAGAATTGAGACTCCGGGGTGTAGATGCCGTGCCAATTCTTATGGCGATTGCAGTCCTGCCAGGGCAGCGCCCTAGAGCCGAACGATCCTCGGAAGAGCCTTCAATCACCAGATCCATCATTCCAATATGCAACGGCCGCCGATCGAGCTCCTCCCGGGGTCATATGACGTGCCTCCGTGCCATCTCCAACGTCAGCCTGCCTGCTTGCGACCGATTCTCCCACTGCCGGCGTTTCGTATTCGGTCTGTAGGATGGCTCAGCAGAAGCTTCGATGATGCCATTGTCATGCAGATCGCCACCTGCCACAGCCATGTTGGACAGAAATCGGTCCTACTCGTCACAGATCAGTCTAGATCAAGGCATCAGCGTATGTCGTCGTCTCCACCGTCCCAAGGGAGCCCACCGAGATCTTTCCCTCGACAGGTAACGCCACGGCGCAGCCAGGCAGAAGCTGGCTATGTCGTCGTGAGGCATTACTTCCATTGGCCAGGTCATATCGCATGAAAGGAATGCCAAGGGCAGGCCTCCACTGTTGCATTCACCGAGGGAGCATTGCCGTGAGGATCGTGATGGTGCGACGGCGAGGAGAGGGAGGTGAGCTGAGCTCATGCTCGTATCTCAGTCAATGCGATGCCCTCCAGAGGAATGATCGCCGTCGCGACAGTCAAGAGAATCGAATCCAGAGTGGCAGATCGAGGGTTCTGGCTTCAAACTGGCCGTGCCGTCAAGGCTTTCAGCTGCGGCAGGGCCAGCGAACCAGCTGTCGTAACCCTCGGTACAACTGCCGTACCGCGCCATCTTGCGCGGTCTTGCATGAACAATGCCTTGCTCAGGGAAAGCATCTGGTGGCGTTGTATGATGGGTAGCCATGCTAATGAGGAGCGCCAAACGTGGACTCCCAGGATTTGTTGTCGTCCTCAGGGCCATTTGAAACTGTACAGAATCTTCGATCGACTGCTATTACAGAGCAGTGTCGTGTGTGTGTGAATACGACTTCTTGTGGTAGAGAGGAGTTGAACGAGTGCTTAACAGATCGGTATGTGCTTGCATACGATGAAGTTGAATTTGTGAAGTTCGGTAAGTGAGGCTCCGCCGGTCGTTTGGCGCGGCTCTTTCGAACAGGGATCCAGAACTGGCCCCAAAAGAGTCCCTGACTTACTTTTATCCAATTTTAGCCGGCGGCAGTCGTAGCCGAGGAGCCCAAACAGGCCCCTGTCCACTCACCATGGCTCTCTTTGGACTCACTGCTCAGCCTGGCTCACCCACAGCTCAGGCTATAGCAGAACGGCTCAGGTCCAAAGACGGAAATGGAAATTGCTCATGTCGAGTTTCCGATATCGATCATGCTGTTTCCCTCGAAGAGCCATACCGTCCTTTTTTTTGTTTTTTTGCACAGAATAGTGAGAGATGGAAATCCCAAAGAAATGCTACATAACGTGCATCAAAATTTGGGGGGCTCTGTGTAGCGCATGGTGCTGAGGTGGTGGACCCTCCAGACCCAACTAGGCGAAATTGAATTGCCTACGGCTAGTTAATGATTGAACGGATTTGGGGTAACGACCGACTAAATACACAAAGAGATCGATAGCTAGAGCGGTGACAGAGTAACGTATCCATGAATGAAAGTGGGCTCCTTTGAAAGAACGGATCCCACAGACGCGGCTCGCGCGTTGCGGGGTGAACAGTGTCTTGAAAAATGAGAAGGAAATCGCAATCGAGGTCAAAGAGTAGACAACAATTCAATGAGTTGCCTAGTGCCTGTGCCGGCCAAAGACTAATTCCCCAATGAAGACCCCTACAAGCAGTGCAGTCATGTACCCCGCATTGAGTGTCATAACCGCAAGCATACTACCGTGATGGGGTACGTTAGCCCTTGGAATCTTCGATATCAAGAGAAGTCTTCGGAATACATACACCATATAGCCAACAGCAGCATTGAGAACTACGAGCATGCTCCTACCAATAAGCCGCGAAGCCTTCAACACAGTCACTTTATTTGGCAATCTCGTGATGGGCTGTTTCTCCTCGTCTTTCTCCATCCAACTGCCGCTGCTTGGTTCCAATTCTGCTCGATGCGCGGCGTGTGCAGACACCTGGCATTTTTGGTCGGCCTTGTCACTGAGAACCGACAAAGATCGTTGCAGGAAACTGAGCATCATGAGGAGAAACAGAATGGCCACATAACCCGCCGAATTCATCGGCGTCAAGATGGATGTGAGGAACGGGTCTCCGAGGCTGAAGTGAACAAATGGTGACATTGTCTGCATGCTCATCGATGAAGAATCCGCCACCGGAAGAGGCGCAGAGCTGGTTTCAAGGGCTGCGGCTACGAGCGAAGAAGCACTGGTCGTAGCCGTAGCCATTGTCATAGTCATTCCATCCATGGCTAACTGTGATGTGGCTCTGCGTTCGGGGTAAGTGTGGCAACCAGTGCCACCAAATCGAAGGATGCAAAGGAAAAAGAGACAAACAAAAACAGTAAAAATAACAAACGGAACTGTGATAAAATGACGTTGAGGGTTGCGAGCTGGAGAAGAAAACCGTGTTCTGTGCAGGTATCTTAGGCACTGAGAGCCTCTGCATGCCTCATTACCCCACGTTTCATTGTCTCTCCCATTTCTGAACAGAATCAGAGGCACGTCCTCTAAGTTGGGTTTCAGTATACCACCACTGGCTCGCGCCATTTCTGCGGTCTCTTGGCGCCAAGGAACACTACTGCGGCTGCAACACCCCTGGTTATGCTTAGGGTTGAGAAGTGTCGGAACCAAAATTAGCCTCCCGCAGAAGACGCGGAAATCTCTCAAAGCCTATTTTACCATCCCTTCTGCAATGGCTCAAATCCGAAACGCGCACGTCACCATGGACAACGCAAAAACATCTCAACAATGTAAGCAGGGTGCCTGCGTCTAACATGAGCCGATGTATCCGCCAGTATGACAGCTTGCGTCTTATAAAGGCTCTGTTCTCCGCTCGTTCGTAGGGGCCTTCACACCTTCAGAAAACAATCGCAAGCTTTACAGACCCAAGAAACAATGGCCCGTACGTACGAGTACAATGTCAAGATGTCCTGCGGAGGTTGGTACTTCTCATTCACCTGTTGGTGCATCAATATAACTGACAAGCGGACTGCCAGGCTGCGCCTCTGCCATCAACCAGGCCGTCAATGGCCAACCTGGAGTTCAGTCCATCGATGTTGCTCTCAAGACGAAAACTGTCACCGTGGTCACCGATGATGACGTGACTTTCGACATTGTCCCTGCCATGATCAAGGAAGCAGGAAAGGAGGTCACGGGGGGGAAGCTGGTGGTTTCCGGAGACTAAGCTGTGGCAGGCCAATCTTTGGGCAAGGAGAGGAGCGGCAGGGTCCACGGGATTGAACATATATGTCCCTAGCACGATTAGAGCTCTTGACTCAGACGGGAAAATGTTAGTCAGGACAAATACATTAGACTCTCTGGTCATGTTGACTTCGAACTTTGTACCCATGCCAAAATATTTATCACAGTTTCGTCTTTCCCTACATGAGATGTACAGCCCACAACAGAGGACCCCTAAGATACGTCACAATGCCATGTTTTCCTGGGTATGCGGTAAAGGTGCAGGGCCGAGCCTCACATGTGTTTGTATTATTAAGGGCCTGAGGCCTGGAAGCCTTAGGCATCAGTGGAAGCCTAGAAGGATCACTGTGCCCTTGTAAGCTGCAGTGGATGCCTTCAGGCCTTACAGGGCTTATAGCCCTTATAAATACAGGCTACGTATCACTGTAGGATAGATTTCTTAGGCAGTTCAATTCAATGGTTGCACTAGGAATTACAACAACATGCATCCCGATAGCACAGGCAAGAAACATTAAAAGCAAGAGCAAGAGTACGATTCAGGAGGCTCAGAGAACAAAGAGGATGGCGTGATTTTCGTTCAGCAATCGTAGGTTTACAGAAGTTGCAAAGGCCTCGAGACAGTGAGTTCTATCAACTACACGAACGGATGACAAAGTACTTCGTATAAGCTTGACAAGTTGCCCTCGAGGCAATTGGCATCTGAACGAATGTCTCAAATTATCCATTTCTATTACGCGCTTGTATAAATCATAAGAGAATGAAAGATGCACAACATTTGAACACTTCGAGGGAAACAGAAATTCATTACTTGGCCATACACTCGCCGAAGCGTCCTGCGAATCTTCGTGTCTACTAGAGAACCCTCTTCTCCGGTCTGAACCCCACAACGGGCAATCTGCTTCTCAATAACAGACTGCTGCAGACAACGCTCACACTGCTCAGAGCCATCATACCCTGTTCAAGAGTATGCCATATCAACTCTCCACCTGTTTAAACTTAAACATTTGCATCCCAACTTGTTGGCAGCATCTAAAAGCTGCTTGTGGCTGTCACATGTCGAGTTTTGCAAGGATGGCGAATATCAGGATGTTCACTCAACCTCGTCAACTTATTTTGGCCAAATTAGAGTCAGGGCAAGAGAACAGGGAGGAGACACGGAGCTGCTCGATCAAGCATTTTCCGACAGCTTGACATGCTCAGATAAGCCTCCTGTCTGAACTCACAGCGCTACGGATTTCCATAGCACGCACCTCGGCAGGCATGGTTGGAACATCAGATTTGAGATGAAACCAAGGAAATATGCTATGAGGTTTGACAGTTCTGCCCCAGCTTGTTTGCCATATGCCGGTTCCCCCCGCCTTTTTAAGATGCAAGAACGATTTTCCGTTTGTAGTTCTTCGTTGTCGAGAGATAAAAGTTCACGATCCCTACTCTCTAAGCGTCTCCCATCGTTCTTTCTGACGTCCATCTCCCTCCACATTCCCTTGTTACTTCATCTCTTCATGAGGAGATCACGTTGACCGTGTGGACTCTGAATAGTGGAAAGCGCCATGACTTTAGACTAAGGGCCGCGACGTGGTCAGATTTATATGGAGCAAGATGGCGAAAAGTATACAAGATTCGTCTCCATCAATAATGACTAGTAATAGGGGAAGCGATCGAAACGGCAAGAAACAAACCCGTTCATTCCTCAAACTACTGATTTCTCGCTAATTAGAATGATCGTTCTGCGTTGAATCTCCTAATGTATGCCAGCCATGATTGCTCAGGAGAGCTGGGGCGATGATCATAGTGAACAACATGGTGACGAGAGTAACGGTTATATGTCGAGTTTCCGATTGGAATTCAGGTTGGAGAAGATCTTAAGCACGAGCTGTGAAAGTGTAGGCAGCAAATGGCTATAGATGAGGAAATGCCGTGGTGGTGTTAAAGTGTTTGGTGTTAAATAGAGGGCGATCCACGCATTTAAATAGATTGAATTTTTTTTGGCTTCGCCTCAACTTGTGGTACTATAACATGAAGCTTAAGACCAGTGGCTTGGATGACAATTCCCACCGTCGTCCTATAAAAGACTGAAACTGGACCATCCGTCAAACAGTGACGCTTCGGTTGACACAGCGGCCACCGAAAACGGCCGTTTCATCGGCTCTACTTTGACACTGAGGGTCCATCCCGCATTACTCCACGTCGACTGCTCCAAACCAGATGTCAGTTGCAAAGTGAAACATTTTGGAACGGGCGCGGATGACCTGGTTGCGGACGGCGAGAAGCGATTTCATCTGATTTCATTGCATTGTAAACTTCGGCATCCAATTAGGATCCTGAATATTGGCGCCATTGGTACGGTCATTACTTCTCGGGTGATCATTCAACATCAAGTGGGAAGAGTGGATCATCTCCATGTTGCTTGTAAGTGTATCAAGCGTTCAAAATCACATCAGACCCACTCACGCCCAGTGCAGGAGGCTCTTTTGCAGTGAAAGAAAAGATTACCGATATGCTTTGGCAGAAGGCTTTTGACACAGCAACAAGTAAAGGGGCTCATACGACGCCCTTCAAGTGAGAGAGAGGGGCAGGTTTGCACGGCCCTCCATATTGTAAAAAGCATTTCCCCATACCCAAGAGACTACGGTTAGCAGCTTGCGCCAATTGTGCGGGCTTTAGCGTCGATCCTGGCCAGGAGGAATGCGAGAATTTGTGGGGGTTTTAGCCTTGTGTCGATCAAGCGGGTCCAGGCATGTGGTATCACGTGGCAAATGCCTCTGTTTGTCAGACACAAAATTCGACATATGTGGTGTTCGTCTCATGTTTTGTTCAACAGCAAGCAGTGATCACCACTTGTTTCGTCCATCTCGTGCGTACAGTCGCCGTTATCCACAACTCTTCTTTGCCAATAACGAAAGCCTTAAAGTACAAAGCTATCAATGTTTGTGCATGAGCAAGAAGCAGTCGCGTCTACATTCTAGTGTGAACAAATTCGATGTTTCACTCGGTACCAACATCGTGCTCCGCCACCAAATGAGCGACGGTGATGAACTCGTATAAGCTTAAGAGTGAGCACCTTCGTCTCTTCGTCTAGGCCAGCGGTGAAGTGAGACCAGCCTGACTCAAAAACATGTTGAAACAGTCTCTTATTGGTTGATGTTCTATGCTATGATATTATTTACAGGTGGGAGAGCCTTCATTATATGCTTCGGACCAGACCCTTAGCTGAGGAAGCTGAGACTTCAACAAATATTGCATTTCCTTTCATGCCGGTGAACTGAACCCGCAGCCTAAACTCAAGATATAAGACGTAGAGAAAGAAATCAACGGAGGGACAAAGAATAAGGATTCCAAGTTTAGAGGACGAAGGCCAGTTCGGCTCCGGGCGGTAACCATCAACACCCAGCCCCTCAAGGTTAAAAATTTAGGTAGTGAACTCTTGAGATTTTTCATCAAATGTTTCAGTTTTCGCGTTATTCATTTTGTTATTATTTGAGTAATTCAAAAAACTTACAATTAGTCTGAAACCTATCGCCCCGCCCCCACGATCATAACGCCTTCATCATGCATAAACATCTCAACTCTGATCTCTCGCCCCACTACCTCTTGTCTTAATCCAACCCCTTACACCTGATGAGTCAGTTCCCGTTGTTCCTCCGAAGACTGTTCCCTAACTATAGAGTCCCCCATATTCTCGCTCACACCTGATGGCCTAGAGAGATGTTCCTCGCCTGGGTGGAACGAAGGCACAAAGCCATGCGACTGCCAAGCATTGTCGACCTTCTCATACATCTCATCAACCTCTTCAAGGGACAAGCCCTTAGTCTCATATATCATTCCCCATACCTTCTAAGAGTCAGCAAACTAGCGTCCAAGAGTGAGAGATTTTTAGGGAGGGAGATAAGTGAGAACGGCGGATTACAAATAGGCCACAAAGAATACAGCACCCGCCCCAGATGAAGAAGATTTTGGATTGGAGGTTGGCATTCCCTGGACCAGAGTTGACCAGGTATGGTGTACTGTAAGCAATTGCCCAGTTCAAGAGCCAGTTGGATGCGGTGGTGATACTTAAGC